>Ga0209591_10000013_pt1 | contig 225380 bp, 202 predicted proteins | sample MAT01_FD_187207 | JGI IMG/M metagenome (GOLD analysis project Ga0209591, IMG submission 187207) | Freshwater microbial communities from Lake Fryxell liftoff mats and glacier meltwater in Antarctica - MAT-01 (SPAdes) (version 2) | ecosystem: Environmental > Aquatic > Freshwater > Ice > Liftoff...
CGGTTTGCAGGCGTATCTTCCGCTAGTGTCGTGAGTTAGAAGTTCATTGAACTAAAGCTGGCAAAGCCGATCAATCGTGTACCGTGTGCACACGACGAGGCGGCGATGCGTGGAAGACCCAAGGCAGAACTGGTGCTGACCGAAGCCGAGCATGAGCAGCTCACGGCGTTGACGCTGCGTCGCAAGACCGCGCAAGCGTTGGCACTGCGGGCCCGCATCGTCTTGGCCTGCGCTGATGGCGTCGACAACAAGGTGGTCGCGAGCCGGCAGCGCGTGACACCTCAGACCGTGTCGAAGTGGCGGTCCCGATTTGTAGAGCATCGGCTGGATGGACTGCTGGACGCCCCTCGGCCCGGCGCGCCGCGCACGATCGACGACACGCGGGTGGACGCCGTGATTGCCAAGACGCTGGAGAGCGTGCCCGACGGCGCGACGCACTGGAGCACCCGCACCATGGCGCGCGAATCCGGTTTGTCGCAGACAGCCGTCTCGCGCATCTGGCGCGCGTTCGGGCTGCAGCCCCATCGGCAACAGACCTTCAAGCTCTCTCGCGATCCACTGTTCGTCGAGAAGGTGCGCGACATCGTGGGGCTGTACCTGGATCCGCCGCTGATGGCCATGGTGCTGTGCGTGGACGAGAAGAGCCAGATTCAGGCGCTGGACCGCACGCAGCCCTTGCTGCCACTGGCGCCGGGCATCCCTGAGCGGCGTACCCACGACTATGAGCGCCACGGCACGACGACGCTGTTTGCAGCGCTGGACATTGCCACCGGCGCCGTCATCGGTGACCTCCACCGACGCCATCGCAGCAGTGAGTTCTTGCAGTTCCTGCGCACCATTGAAGCCAACGTGCCGACGATGCTGGACATCCACCTCGTGATGGACAACTACGGCACCCACAAGACGCCCGCCATCAAGAACTGGCTCGCCCGGCATCCCCGCTTCCAAGTGCACTTCACGCCGACCTCCGCGTCCTGGTTGAACCAGGTCGAGCGCTGGTTCGGCACGCTGACGCAGAAGTACATCCGGCGCGGCACGCATCGCTCCACGCGCCAACTCGAGCAGGCCATCAGGCACTACATCAAGATCAACAACGACGACCCGAAACCATTCGTCTGGTCAAAGACCGCCGATGACATCCTCGCCAGCGTCGAGCGCTTTTGTTTGCGAACTTCTAACTCACGACACTAGACGTCCTCGGCGTAAACGACCGAATTTGATCTGGGCTTCGGCCTGTCGTGCAGCAATTCGGCCGGATTCAGCCGCGCCCGGAACCCCTTCCAGTGCAGGTACTGCTGCGTGACCGGCCTGGGCGCCGACCGTGCTGCGCTGTCGATGGGTGGTGCTGGAACGGCCGGGATTCGACAGGACCGATCCCGGGCCCCCGCCGCGCGGAGCGCTGCCCTCAGGCGTGCGCCTGCTCGACCCAGGCGCTGACGATCGCCCGGTGTTCGGGGATGTTGTCCAGGTAGCTGCGGCGCAGCGCCGTATCGGAGATCACGGCGGCCTGTTTCTGCAAGCGGGTGTGGGCCGTGTCCAGCCACGCGGCGGCGCGCGCGTCGTCGGCAGCCGCCAGCACCTGGTGGCAGACCATCTCGACGCGGCAGTCGCCGACGCCGTTGGAGCCTTCCCCCGCTGCACGCGCCAGCAGTTGCTCGACCTCGGCCAGCGCGGAGCCGGCATCGCCCTGCGCCACGGCAACCCGGGCCAGCCCGGCCGAGGCGACAAACGCGTTGCCGCTGTCGCCGATCTCCAGCGCCAGCGCGCGGCATTGCGTGAAAGCCTGCGCGGCCGCGGCAAGCCGGCCCAGGGCCAGCTCGGCCTCGCCGAGCGAACGCAGGGCTTCGGTCTGGTGGCCGCGCGCCTGCACGGCCACGGCCAGGTCCAGCGCCGAGCGGGCCAGGCGCAGCGCAGCGGCATCTTCGCCCGAGCGCAGCGCGATGTCGGACAGCACGCCCAGCGCTGCGCCTTCGATGGCCCGGTCGCCGTTGGCGCGCAGCAACGGCAGGCAGGCCTCCAGGTTGCGCCGAGCTTCGGCAAAGTCGCCGAGGTTGAACCGCGCCACGCCGAGGTTGCTCAGCGCCACGGCCTCGCCGCGCCGGTCGCCAATCGCGCGCAGGATCACCAGCGCCTGCTCGTTGAAAGCCAGGCCGGCCGAGAAGTCGCCGGCCAGCCCGGCGATGATCGACAGCGCAATCAGGTAGCTGGCCTCGATCTGCTGCAAGCCCAGCTCGCGGGCCTGCGCCAGGCCCTGCTGACCCAGCGCCATGCCCGTGTCGCGGTCGCCGACCATCGCGCTGGCATGGGCCATCAGGCGTTGCGACTGCAAGCGCAGTTCGACGTCGCCGGCCTGGTCGGCCAGCGTCATGCCGCGCCGCGCCGCGGCGGCTTGCGCTGGCCAGTCGGCCCGCCGCATCGCCCAGAACGCGCGCCGCCAGGCCACATGGGCCCGCCGGCGGTCGTCGTCCAGCGCCTCGGCCAACTGGTCCAGCGCTTCGATGTCGGCCAGCTGCTCTACGCGCCGGCCTTGCAGCTCCAGCGAGCGTTCGCGCACGTCCAGCAGGCGCCAGCGCTGGGCCGGCGAAGGCGAAGGCGAAGGGGCCGCGCTGTCGAGCAGATCGAGCGCGCGTTGCACGTGCAGCAGCGTGGCCTCGTGGGCCACGCGGCCGTTGGCGTGTTCGGCGGCGCGGGCGTGGAACTCGGCCGCCTGGGCCTTGTCGCCGGCCTGCTCGAAGTGTTCGGCGGTGATGCCCAGGAAGTCGCGCGCGCGCAGGCTGGTCTGCGCCGCCAGCCATAACGCCAGCCTGCCGTGCAGGTCGCGGCGCGTCTTCTTCAGGACCGTGCCGTAGGTCACCTGGTGCAGGACGGCGTGCTTGAAGCTGTACTCGCGCAGCCCGTCCAACGCCGCATCGGCGCGCACCAGCGTCAGCCCGCGCTGCACCAGCTGCGGCAGGCTGTCGCGGCTGTCGGCGTCCAGCGCGAACAGCGCCTGGTCCCAGAACACGAAGCCGATCACGCTGGCTTCCTGCAAGGCCAGCTTTTCCAGCGGCGGCAGGCCGTCCAGCCGGGCCTGCAGCACGCCCGTCAGTGTCGGCGGTACGTGCGTGGCCAACAGCCGCTCGGCGTGCAAGGTCCAGCCGTCGTCGGGGTTGCGGCCGGTGCGGATGGCGCCCTGGTCGATCAGCATGCGCACCAGTTCTTCCATGTAGAACGGGTTGCCTTCGGCGCCACCGATGACCAGTTCGCGCAGGGCTGCCGGCACTTCGGGCAGCTTCTTCAGCAGCTCGCCGGCCATCAGCCGGCTGCCGGTCTTGTCGAGCGGGGCGAGGTCAATCCGCTGGTGTACGCCCTCGGTACTCTTCCACTCGGCGCGCCGCTCGAACAGGGTCGGTCGGGCGAAGCCCAGGATCAGCAGCGCGACGTCGCGGTTGACCTCGGCCAGGTAGTTCAGGAAGTCCAGGCTCTCGTTGTCGGCCCAGTGCAGATCGTCGAGTTGCAGCACCACCGGGTCGCCGTCGCTTGCCGCAAGGCGGCGGAACAACTGCGCCGCGGCATGGAAGGCGCGGTTGCGGATCTGCCGCGGGTCTTGCAGGATGCCTTGCAGGTGGCGGCTGTCGCGCCAGTCGATACCGATCAGGTGGCCGAGCAGGTGGGCGTGGCCCTCGGCACGGTCGGCGCCTTCGTCGGGCTCGAACAGTGGGACGATGCCCTGCTCGACCTTCAGCCGCGCTAGCGCGAGGGTGTCGTCGTCGGCGATCTGGAAGCGCCAGGCCAGAATGTCGCGCAGCAGCCCGTAAGGCTGGCCCTGGGTCTGCGGGGTGGCGCGCCCGCGGAAGACGTAGAAGCTTTCGGGTCGGGTCTCGCTCCACGACTCGAACTCGTAGAGCAGCCGGCTCTTGCCGATGCCTGCGTCGGCCACCACCGTCACGGCGCCCAGCTCGCGCCGCGCGTAGAGCGCCTTGAAGGCGTCCTGCAACGCTTCGAGCTCGGCGTCGCGGCCGACCATCCGGGTGGCCACGCCTTCGATGCCGCGGGTGCCGATGCGGAAGCTGCGGGGCTTGGTACGCAGCACGTCGTAGCACGGCACCGGGGCGTCGATGCCCTTGACCAGCAGCGGCTCCTGCACCTGCACGTCGAACAGCCCGCGGACCTGGGCATAGGTGTCGTGGCTGATGCGCAGGCCGCCGGGCGGCGCCGTCTGTTCCATGCGCGCGGCGATGTTGACCGCCAACCCGCGAATGCTGCCCTCGTCGACCCCGCTGCCCAGCAGCACGCCACCGGTGTGCACACCCACGCGCACGCCGAAGCCGGCGTGGCCGTGCGCGGCGAGGACCTCGGCACTCAGCGTGCGCCCCAGCGCCAGCAGCGCCAGGCCGCAGAGCACCGCGCGTTCGGGGTCGTCTTCCTTCGCCTCGTCGGCGCCGAAGGCGGCCAGGATGTTGTCGCCGGCGTACTGCAGCACCTTGCCCTGGTGGGTGTGGACCACCGCCGTGCCGCGCGCCAGCGCGGTGTCCATCACCGCGCTGATGGCCTCAGGGTCGAGGCGCTGGCTGAGCGCCGTTGAGCCGACGACGTCGAGGAACAAGACGCTGACCTGCCGCAGTGCCTGCGCCGGCGCGGCCGCGGCCCGCGTGGCCAGCGTTTCGAGCTGGGCCCGCAGCGGCGCCACCGCCATGTCGACCACCGCATCGCCAAGCAGCGGGCGTTGCGCTTCCAGCACTGCAATGGCCGCCTGCAGCGGGATCAGATCGGTGCTCAAGGGGTCGCCGCCATCGGTCGTCTGCTTGCTACGGGAACCCGTCAGCTTAACGGGGCCCGGGCTGCGCCAATGGCGTCATCGTTTAGCTCCTGGTTTCGAAGACACCCAGCTTGCGATGCAGCGGCGCTTCGTCGGCCATGAAGACGAAGGCCGGCGCAGCAGCCGAGCGGTTGGCAAGCGTCAGCGGCGTGTAGCCGGGCGCGCAGCAGGTGTCGGCTTCGGCCAGTGTGAAACGCTGGTTGGCCACGTGGCAATCGATGCCACCTTCGATCAGGTGGAACACGGTCGCCGGTGAACGCACCGGCAGCGTCAAGGTCTGCCCGGGCCGCAGCATCTGTGCGTAGAAGCCGAGCACGTTCTCGGCGTCGCGCCCGGTCTCGGGGTTGACATAGGTGACCTGCACGTTGGGCTCATCGGGCTGCTGCACGCCCAGTGCGACGAGTGCGCGGCGCGTGTCGGCCCACGGGTAGCGCAATACCGGGTACGGCTTGTCGACACGCTCGAAGCCGATGCTCGGCACCACGCCCCCATGCGCATACAGCACATCGCCGCGCGTGGGTGAAACGGCCTGGCGCGGGCCGTCGACGTGGTAACTGGTCTCCAGGTACACCATCAGCGGCAGGTCCAGGATGTCCAGCCACACCACTGGCTGGTCGCCGTCATGGCCGTGTTCGTGCCACAGGCCGGTGGGGGTGAGGATGAGGTCGCCGCGCTTCATGACGCACTTCTCGCCGTCGACGGTGGTGTAGGCGCCTTCACCCTCGACGATGACGCGCACCGCGTTCGGTGTGTGGCGGTGGGCAGGCGCCCACTCGCCGGGCAGCAGCAGCTGCATGCCCAGATACATCGCGGATGAGGCCTGCATCGAATCCGCACCGTGTCCGGGGTTGGACAGCACCAGCACGCGGCGCTCGGCCTTCTCGATCGGCGTCAGTTCGCCGGCCCGCATCAGCAACGGGCGGATCTCTTCGTAGGCCCACGCCGTCGCCTGGGTGCGCGGCTGCGGCCGGGCGGCAGGCAGCAGCGCACGCAGGCTGGGCCACAGCGGTACCAGGTTCTGTGCGGCGAGTTTCTCGCGATAGTCGGTGGGCAGGTCGTCGAGGCGTGCAAGGTCGGTCATCGGAGTCTCCTTGGGGCTTGCTCACGAGGCCAGACAGTTGTCGACGCGCCAGCCGTACAGCCATTCCATCGCATCGTAGAAACGTTCGGGGGTGCGGCCTCGCCACAGCTCATTGCGCACCAGCCGCTCGACGCCCTTGGCGTGAAAGATGCGCCCCATCTCGCGCGCCGACAGCACGATGCGTGCGGTGCGCGCGACGCGCGAACGCTGGTACCGCGCGAAGGCACGGCCGAAGTCGTTGTCGTGCACCCGCAGCGCTTCGCCGAGCGTGACGGCGTCTTCCATCGCCATGCAGGCCCCTTGGGCCAGGTACTGCAGCGTCGGGTGAGCGGCGTCGCCCAGCAACGTGGTGCGGCCAAAGGCCCACTGCGCAATCGGCTCGCGGTCGGCGGTGGCCCAGCGCTTCCAGTCCTTCGGCAGTTCGATCAGTTGGCGGGCGCGCGGGCAGATGCCTTCGAAGTAGCCCAGCACTTCTTCTCGGCTGCCTTTGCGTACGCTCCACTGCTCGGGGTCGCGGCTGTGGAAGGTGACGACGACGTTGTATTGCTCGCCGCCGCGCAGCGGGTAGTGCACCAGGTGGCAGTTCGGGCCGACCCAGATCGCGGCTGCGTTCCAACGCAGGTCTTCGGGGAAGTCGGCCTTCTCGACCACGGCGCGGTAGACCACGTGGCCCGAGACACGTGCCTCGTCGCCGACGAACTGCCGGCGCACAGCGGACTTGACCCCGTCGGCACCAATCAGCGCCACGCCGCGGTGGCGTTCTCCCTTCGCATCGAACACTGTCACGCCTGCGTCGTCCTGTTCGACGCGTTGCACCTGTGTGCCGGTCAGCACCTGCACGCGGCCGGTGGCCTGTGCGCCTTCGAGCAGGCTGGCGTGCACGTCGGCGCGATGGATCACGGCGTAGGGGTTGCCGAAGCGCTCGCGAAAGGGCACACCGGTGGGGATGCGGCCCACCAGCGTCTCGTCCAGCGCGTCGTGCATCACCATCTCGTCGGTGTAGACGGCACGGCTGCGAGCGGTCTCGCCGATGCCCAAAGCGTCGAAGGCAGCGAAGGCATTGGGGCCGAGCTGGATGCCGGCGCCGATCTCGCCGAGCTGTGGCGCCTGTTCCAGCACCTTGACCGCGAAGCCGCGGCGCACCAGGGCCAGTGCGGCGGCGATTCCGCCGATGCCACCACCGGCGACCAGCACGGGCGCGTTGTCGGTCAGCGGGCTTGTGGGCATGTCTTGTCTCCGTCGGGTTCTTGCGGTCAGCAGGACGGATCGTCTCGCGCCGCCCCCATTGCATCAAGCCATTGCGCCATTGCGCCACGGCGTGCAGCGCCGCTCGGTGCTGCGCGCACCGGCCGGGTTGTTCAGCGGCCGCTGAACCGGCCCGTCAGCCGGGCTTGCGGATGCGCACGGTGCGCTTGACGGCGGGGGGCGGCGCGTCGAGGCTCTGGCCGACGATGAACGCGGCCGTGGCATCGGGTGGCAGCGCGGTTGCTTCTTTGGCTTCGGCGGCCGCGTCGGCGGCCACGGCAACGTTCGCGCCTCCCTTGATCACCCGTGTGTACGGCGCCAGGATCGTCACCAGCTGACCGTAGACCTTCGGGTTGCCGGCGACGATCTCGCGCTGGTGCAAGAAGTCGCTCTCGCCGGTGAAGTTGCCGACCAGGCCACCGGCCTCGGTGATGAGGAGTGAGCCCGCCGCCACGTCCCATGGGTTGAGGCCGGTTTCGAAGAAGCCGTCGTAGTAGCCCGCGGCGACGTAGCAGAGGTCGAGTGCCGCGGCGCCCGGGCGGCGCAGGCCGGCACAGCTCTGCATCACCTCTTCGAACATCTTCACATAACGCTTGAAGTTATCACCCTTGCGGAACGGAAAGCCGGTGCCGATGAGCGAATCGGACAGCCGCGTGCGCTTGCTCACGCGCAGCCGGCGCTCGTTGCAGAATGCGCCGCGCCCGCGCGAAGCGAAGAACATGTCGTTGCGGGTGGGGTCGTAAACGACGGCCTGCTGGACCACGCCGCGGTGCGCCAACGCGATGCTCACCGCATAGACCGGAAAGCCGTGGATGAAGTTGGTGGTGCCGTCGAGTGGATCGATGATCCACATGAACTCGCTGTGCTTGGCGCCGCGCTCGCGGCCCGATTCTTCGGCCAGGATGGCGTGGCCGGGGTAGGCCTCGAGCAGGATGTCGATGATGGCCGTCTCGGCGGCCCGGTCGACCTCGCTGACGAAGTCGTTGGGGCCTTTCTGTCCGACCTTCAGCACCTCGAGGTCGAGGGCGGCGCGATTGATGATCGAACCCGCCGCGCGTGCCGCCTTGATGGCGGTGTTGAGCATGGGGTGAAGGGCGAGCGACATGGCGGTGCGGCGCTTGCGCGCAGGTGGGGACAGCAAAGGTGGGAAAGAACGGCGGCGATGGTCCAATGGATCCAGCCGACAAGCAGCAAATTCTACCGAGCATGACCCCGCCGACCGACCCCACCCGCTTCGTCCTCGTCGAGCCCAGCCACGCTGGCAATGTCGGCGCCGCAGCGCGGGCGATCAAGGTGATGGGCTTCATCGATCTGGTGCTGGTGGCGCCGCGCGAAGCCGATGTGCTGCTGCAGCAGGAGACGCGCGCCCGCGCCAGCGGTGCCGGCGATGTGCTCGACGCGGCCCGCGTGGTGGCGACGCTGGCCGAGGCGCTCGACGGCGTCACCCACGCCTGCGCCACCGCGATGACGCCGCGCGACTTCGGCCCGCCGACAGCGGCGCCGCGTGTGCACTTCGAGTCCTTGGTGCCACGCGGCCATCGTGTTGCACTGGTGTTCGGGCCTGAACGCACGGGCTTGTCCAACGACGACGTCTACCGCTGCCACGCCGTGCTGAGCATTCCCACCCACCCCGGCTACGGCTCGCTGAACCTGTCGCAGGCGGTGCAGTTGCTGGCCTACGAATGGCGGGTGGCGCTCGGCGGTTTCGAGGTCGCAGCGCGCACGCCGCCGGTCGAGCGCGCCGACGCGGTCGCCATCGACGGCCTGCTCGTGCATTGGCAGCAGGTGCTGCAAGACATCGGCTACCTCGACCCCGCGGCGCCGAAGAAGCTGCTGCCGCGTTTGCGCCGGCTGGTGCAGCGCGCCGAGTTGACGACCGAGGAAGTGCACATCTTGCGCGGGATTGCGAGAGCGGCGGCCGGGACGCCGCGGGCGAGTGCGGCGGCTGACCCCAGAACCACGCGGCGACGCGGTTGAGCGTCCCTCGCTAAACTGCGGCCACCATGTTCGACCGCCTCCGCGAAGACATCGCCTGCATCCGCGAACGCGACCCCGCCGCGCGCTCCACCTTCGAGGTGCTGACCTGCTACCCCGGCCTGCACGCGTTGGTGCTGCACCGGGTGGCGCATCGCTTCTGGATGCGCCAGTGGTTCTGGGCCGGGCGTTTCACCTCGCACGTGGCACGCTTTTTCACCGGCATCGAGATCCACCCCGGCGCGACCATCGGCCGCCGCGTGTTCATCGACCACGGGATGGGAGTGGTGATGGGCGAGACGGCCGAGGTCGGCGACGAATGCACGATCTACCAGGGCGTCACGCTGGGCGGCACTTCGCTCACGAAGGGTGCCAAGCGGCACCCGACGTTGGGGCGCGGTGTGATCGTCGGCGCCAATTCGCAGGTGTTGGGCGGCTTCACGGTCGGTGACGGTGCGCGCATCGGTTCCAGTGCGGTGGTTGTCAAGCCGGTGCCGGCGGGTGCCACGGCGGTCGGCAACCCCGCCCGCGTCATCCAGCACGACAAGGACGCCGAACGCGAGGCGGTGGCCGCGAAGATGGGCTTCTCGGCCTATGGCCTGACACAGGGCGACGACCCGTTGTCGGTGGCCATGAAGGGCCTGATCGACAACGCCAGCAGCAGCGAGCATCAGATCACGCTGTTGTGGCAGGCGGTCGAGAAACTCGCTGCGCGCTCGCGTGAACTGCCGGCCGACGACTGCGTGCCCGACGAAGCACGCACCACCGAAACCTTCGACGCGGAACGCCTGAACCGCCTGGTCAAGTAGCCGGCCGGGGCCCCAGACAGGGGCCGCGCGCATTGCGTTCGCCTTCCATGCCGCGAACCAGCCCGTGTGTTCAGCCCGTCTGCGGGTCGGGCCGCTGGGCCGACTTGGGTCGGAAAGCCTTGCAGACAGAGTTGTCGGTCACGATATACGGGCCGCCGATCAGATCGACGCCGTACGGCACCGCCGCAAAGATTCCGGGCACCGGTGGCGTCGCGCCGGGCAGGCCTTCGAGGGTCTCGGCAATCGCCTTCGGCTGCCCCGGCAGGTTGATGATCAGCGCACCGCCGCGCACCACCGCCACCTGGCGCGAGAGGATCGAGGTCGGCACGAACGCCAGGCCGATCTGGCGCATCTGTTCGCCAAAGCCGGGCAGCACCTTGTCGGCCACCGCCAGCGTGGCTTCGGGCGTCACGTCGCGCGGCGCCGGGCCGGTGCCGCCGGTGGTGAGCACGAGCGCGCAGCGGGCCACGTCCGCCAGTTCGCGCAACGTGGTCGAGATCCGGGCCTCTTCGTCGGGGATCAGGCGTTCATGCCACTCGATCGGGTTCTGCACCGCGCGGCCGAGCCAGGCCTTGAGTGCGGGCAGGCCCTTGTCCTCATAGACACCCGAGGACGCGCGGTCGCTGATCGAGACGATGCCGATTCGAACCGGGTCGAGACTCATTCGCCCGCCTGGATCATCGGTTTCAGGAACTGGAACAGCTCGCGAAAGCTCTTCGGCTGGCGTGCTTCTGCGGGCAGTGCAGCGGCATCGCGCCGCGCAGCGCGGACCAGGCTGCGCAGCTGTTGCGTATCGGTGTCGGGGTGCTCGTGCAGCCACTGCGTCAGCGCGTCGTCGCTGGCGATCAGCTCGGCGCGCCAACGTTCGCTCTCGTGCAATGCCAGCGTCTCGCGCGCACTGCCCAGCGTGGCGGCGGCCACCGCCTCGCGCAACACGGCCTCGTCGGCAACGCGCATCAACTTGCCCACGTACTGCATCTGGCGCCGGCGGCCCTCGTGCGAACGGGTGCGGCGGTACTCGTGCAGCGCGTCGCGCAGCGACTCGGGCATGTCGGTGGCCGCAAGACGGTCGTCGGACAACGCCGCCAGTGCCACGCCGAGCTTCTGCAACTCGTGTGACTGCTGCTTGAGCTGGGTCTTGCTCAGGCTGCCGTCGTCGGCCTCGTCGTCATCACCGCCGTAATGCACGTCGATCCCGCGGTGGGGTGCTGCGCGTCGGCTCATCAGGGGCGGGTTTGCATAGGTGGGCTGCGATGATAATTCGCGGCTTCGACCGCACCCGCCCATGCCACCCACGATGACCGACCCACGCAGTTCCACCGGCTTTGCCCAGACCACCGAACAGTTCCAGCAGATCGTCGAGGACACCCTGAAGCTGGCGAAATCGCTCGGTGCCAGCGACGCGGGGGCCGAGGTCTCCGAAGGCGTGGGCCTTTCGGTTTCCGTCCGCAAGGGGCAGCTCGAAAACGTCGAGCGCAACCGCGACAAGTCGCTCGGCGTCAGCGTGTACCTCGGCCAGCGGCGTGGCAATGCGAGCACCTCGGACTTCTCCGCCGCGGCCTTGAAGCAGACCGTGCAGGCGGCCTACGACATCGCCCGCTTCACGGCCGAAGACCCGGCCGCTGGGCTGCCCGACGACACCGACCTGGCCAGCGCGAAGGAGGTCGCACGCGACCTCGATCTGTTCCACCCCTGGGCCATCGACGCAGCTGCCGCCGCCGCGCTGGCGCAGCGCTGCGAAGAAGCCGCGCTGTCGGTGGACAAGCGCATCACCAACAGCGAAGGCGCGGGCGTGTCGGCGCAGCAGGCGCACTTCTGGGCCGGCAACTCGCGCGGCTTTCGCGGTGGCTATGCCAGTTCGCGCCACTACCTGTCGGTCAGCCCGATCGCCGGCAAAGGCAGGGACATGCAGCGCGACGGCTGGTACAGCTCGATGCGCGACGCGGGCGAGCTGGCCAGCGCCGAGGCCATTGGCCGTTACGCCGCCGAGCGCGCATTGGCGCGGCTGAAGTCGCGCCGCGTGCCGACAGCCGAAGTGCCGGTGCTGTTCGAGAACACCATCGCCGCCGGCTTGCTGGGCGGCTACGTGCAGGCCACGTCGGGTGGTGCGCTGTACCGAAAGGCCAGCTTCCTGCTCGATTGCCTGGGCCAGCCCGTACTGGCCCCGCACCTGGACGTCGACGAGAACCCGCACGTGCGCAAGGGCAAGGGCAGCGCGCCGTTCGACGATGAGGGCGTGCGCACGCGCAAGCGCCGCGTCGTGGTGGCGGGTGTGGTCAAGGGCTACTTCCTGTCCAGCTACTCGGCGCGCAAGCTCGGCATGAAGACCACCGGCAACGCGGGTGGCTCGCAGAACCTGACGCTGTCGAGTCGGCTCACGAAGCCCGGCGACGACCTCGATGCGATGTTGAAGAAGCTCGGCCGCGGCCTCTTCGTCACCGAGTTGATGGGGCAGGGCGTCAACTACGTCACCGGCGACTACTCACGCGGCGCGGCCGGCTTCTGGGTCGAAGGCGGGCGCATCCAGCACCCGGTGCATGAGGTGACGATCGCCGGCAACCTGAAGCAGATGTTCAAGGACATCGTGGCGGTCGGCGCAGACGCCTACACGCAGGGCAGCAAGACGACCGGCTCGGTGCTGGTTTCGCGCATGAAGCTCGCGGGCGGCTGACGGGCCAGCCGCTGCAGGTGCATAGGCCCTCGAACGCGAGGGCCTTCGAGCGGGAAAACCCGCCCGATTCGTGAGAAATGCGGTTCCTAGAATCGCGCGGTCCCTTATCACCAACATCCCTCGGAGACAACCCCATGGAACGTCGTTCATTCGTACACGGTGCAGGCTTGGCCGGCGTGCTGGCTGCCGGAGTCGCTCCGGCCATCGTGCATGCGCAGGCGAACATCCGCTGGCGCCTGACCTCGGGCTTCCCGAAGGCGCTCGACACCATCTACGGTGCCGCCGAGTCCTTCTCGAAGAAGGTCAAGGACATGAGCGGCGGCAAGTTCGAGATCTCGGTGCACGCTGCCGGTGAGCTCGTGCCCATGCCTGGTCTGGTCGACGCCGTGCAAAGCGGCACCGTCGAGATGGGCCACACCGCGCCGTACTACTACTTCGGCAAGAACGACGCCTTCGCGCTTGGCTGCGCGATCCCCTTCGGCCTGAACAGCCGCCAGATGACGGCCTGGTCGTACGACGGCAACGGCCTGAAGCTGATGCGCGAGTTCTATTCGGGCTACGGCTTCACCAGCTTCCCGATGGGCAACACCGGCGCGCAGATGGGCGGCTGGTACCGCAAGGAGATCAAGACCGTCGCCGACATGAAGGGCTTGAAGTTCCGCGTCGGCGGTTTTGCCGGCAAGGTCACTTCGCGTCTGGGCACGGTGTCGCAGAACATCCCCGGTGGCGAGATCTACCAGGCGTTGGAAAAGGGCACGATCGACGCCGCCGAGTGGGTCGGCCCGTACGACGACCAGAAGCTCGGCTTCAACAAGGTTGCGCCGATCTACCACTACCCTGGTTGGTGGGAAGGCGGCCCGCAGCTGGATCTGTTCGTCAATCAGAAGGCGTTCGACACGCTGTCGGCTGAGTACAAGGCCATCATCGAGTGTGCTGCGGCTTACGCTCACACCGAGATGCAGGCGAAGTACGACGCCCGCAACCCAGCGGCGCTGAAGCAACTGGTGGCCGGGAAGACCAAGCTGGTGCCGTTCCCGAAACCGGTGCTCGATGCCGCCTTCAAGGAAGCCATGGCGCTGTACAGCGAGCTCAGCAGCAGCAACCCGGCGTTCAAGAAGATCTACGACGACTACGCCAGCTTCCGCCGCGAAGCGAACCTGTGGTTCCGCTTCACCGAAGCGCGGTTCGACGGCTTCATGCAGTCTGCGAAACTGTGAGGCCCCGCGCTCGCTAGCACTCGCTGCCCCCGAGGGGGCTTCCGCTGGCGGCCCGGCAGAGCCGGTTCCGCGGCGGGAAGCTTGATGGTGAAACGCCCCGCTTCGCGGGGCGTTTCTTTTTCCGGCGCGGCGCTGGCCTACTTCTTCGCCGCGTCCTTCTTCATCGATTCTTCGAGCGCCTTCATCGGGTCGTTGTCATCGACCTCGCTGGCGCCGCTATCGGGTGCCGACGCGGCATCGGCGGCGGGCTCTGACGCGGCCGGCTCGGCATCGGGCAGTCCCATGCCTTCCAGCGCCTTGTCGGCATCGATCAGCTCGACCTTGTCCAGGCCGCCGCTGACCAGCTCGGGGTACGCGATGACAGCCGCCAACATGATGATCTGCAGGATGATGAACGCGATCGAGCCCTTGTAGATCTGAGCGGTGGTGACAGCCGGTATGGTCTCGCCGGTGATGCGGTCCTTGTAGTCCTTCTTCGCCGCCACACTGCGCAGGTAGAAGAGGGCAAAGCCGAACGGCGGTGTCAGGAAGGAGGTCTGCAGGTTCATCGCCAGGATGACACCGAACCAGATCAGGTCGATGCCCATCTTGTCGGCCACCGGCGCCAGGATCGGCACGACGATGAACGCGATCTCGAAGAAGTCGATGAAGCAGCCGAGCACGAACACCAGCAGGTTCACCACCAGCAGGAAGCCGAGTTGGCCGCCCGGCAGCTTGTCGAACAGGTGCTCGACCCAGATGTGCCCGTCGGCGGCGTTGAAGGTGAAGCTGAAGACGGTCGAGCCGATCAGGATGAACATCACGAAGACCGACAGCTTGGCCGTGCTGTCGAGCGCCTGGCGCAGCAGCTTGAAGCCGAGCCGGCCCCGCGCAACGCTCATGATCAGCGCGCCCATCGCACCCATCGCGCCGCCTTCGGTCGGTGTGGCGACGCCGAGGAAGATGGTGCCGAGCACCAGGAAGATCAGCACCAGCGGCGGGATCAGCACGAAGGTGACTTGCTCGGCCAGTTTGGACAGCAGGCCCAGTCGCAGCACGCGGTTGCCGATCGCCAGGCCGAGTGCCAGGAACGACGCCATCGTCATCGACAGGATGAATCGCTCGTCGCCGGGGGCTGGGGTGGTGCGGCCGATCCAGGCGTTGATGATCTGCTCGTGCACTTGCGACCAGGCAAAACCAGCAGCGGCACAGATCGCCAGCAGCACCAGCAGCGAGCGGTGGCCGCTGGCGCCGCTGTTCTCGCGGTAGATGCGCGCTTCAGCCGGCAGTGCCGGCACCCACTTGGGCTTGACGAACGCCACCGCAGCCACGAACAGCAGGTACAGGCCGACGAGCATCAAGCCCGGGATCAGCGCGCCAGCGTACATGTCGCCGACCGAGCGGCCCAACTGGTCGGCCAGCACGATCAGCACCAGCGAAGGCGGGATCGCCTGCGCCAAGGTGCCGCTGGCGGTGATGGTGCCGGTCGCGATCGTCCGGTTGTAGCCGTAGCGCAACATGATCGGCAGCGAGATCAGTCCCATGCTGATGACGGCGGCGGCGACCACGCCGGTGGTCGCGGCGAGCAGCGCGCCGACCAGGATCACCGCGACGGCCAGGCCGCCGCGCAACGGACCGAAGACCTGGCCGACCGTTTCGAGCAAGTCCTCGGCCATGCCCGAGCGCTCGAGGATGATCCCCATGAAGGTAAAGAACGGGATCGCCAGCAGTGTGTCGTTCTGCATGATGCCGATGACTCGCAGCGGCAGCGCCTGGAACAGGTTGCTCGGGAACAGGCCGGCTTCGATGCCGACGAAGCCGAACAGCAAGCCGGTTGCCGCCAGGCCGAAGGCGACCGGAATGCCGGTGAGCAAGAAGAAGAAGAGGCCCCCGAACATCAGGGGGACGAAGTTCTGGGCGATGAAGGCGGTCATGGCGCGGCCTTCTTCCCGCCCGAGTTTTCTGGCAACTCAGACGGCTGGTGCAGCGTCAGCGGCATGCGCTCGTAAGTGCCCAGGTTCTGCGCTTCGGTCTTGGCTTCCAACTCTTCGAGCAGCAGTTGTTCGTCGCTCTTCTCGGCCACGTCGCTGAAGGGCTCGCTGCGGCTTCCGGTCAGAAACGCAAAGCGCTTGATCAGCTCGGACGCGCACTGCAGCATCAACAGGCTGAAGCCGACCGGGATCAGCAGGAACACCGGCCAGCGGATCAGGCCACCGGCGTTCTGGCTCATCTCACCCGAAATCCACGCGCGCTCGAACACCGGCCACGAGAGGTTGATGAGGATCAGCGACAGCGGCACCGTGAACATCACCATGCCGACGATGTCGATGATGGTGTTGGTGCGTTTGCTGAGCTTGCTGGAGATGAAGTCGATGCGCACATGGCCGTTGCGCAGGAAAACATAACCTGAGCCGAGCATGAAGACGGCGGCGAACAGGTACCACTGGATTTCGAGAAAGGCGTTCGAGCTGATGTCGAAGGCCTTGCGCATGACGGCGTTGCCAGCGCTGATTAGGACCGCGGCCAAGACCAGCCACATGATGCCCTTGCCGACCCATTCGTTGATGGTGTCGATCAGTTTCGACACACCCAGTAATGCACCCAATCGATTCCCCCGGCTGAAAGTCGGGCAGATTGTAGGAAGGGCCCGGGTCTGCCCTTCGCTCTGAAAACCCGCTGCCGCCTAGGTGGCCTGTGCCAAGCCGAATAAGCGCGCCGAACGCGCGCCGCTGCGGCAGAAGGCCAACATCGGCCGCGGCAGCTCGGCCAGCAGCTTGGCAAAGGTGGCGATCTCTTCGGGCGACTGGTAGCCGCCGTCCACGGGCAACCAGCGGTACGCCATGCCCGCTGCTAGGGCTGCTGCTTCGATCGCGGCGTTGGTGGGTTGGTCGGGGTCGTGTTCGAAGTCAGGACGGTTGTTGACCACGCTCTTGAAGCCCTGGCGCGCAGCCTCGGCCATCGCTTCGGGCGTGAGCTGGGGCGCTACGCAGACATCGGGTGCAACGGCGCGCAGTGGAAGAAGATGGTTGGATTCCATGATGCTTACTTTGCCAGAGCCTGCTTGACCGCAGATGAAACCAGGCCCATGTCGACCGTGCCTGCGAAGCGGGCCTTGGCCGCACCCATGACCTTGCCCAAATCGCCAGCACCTGTGGCGCCGAGTTCGGCCACCAGCGCCGCCACCGCGGCCTGTACCTCTTCGGCCGACAGCCGCTGCGGCAGGTAGGCCTCGAGCACGCGCAACTCGGCCGCTTCCTTGTCCACCAGGTCGGTGCGGCCGGCCTGCTGGAAGGCGGTGATCGAGTCCTTGCGCTGCTTGATCAGCTTGTCGACGATGCCGACCACGGCCGCGTCGTCGAGCACGATGCGTTCGTCCACTTCACGCTGTTTGCAGGCGGCGAGCAGCATGCGGATGGTCAGAAGGCGGCCGGCCTCCCTCGCGCGCATGGCGGCCTTCATGTCTTCGGTGATACGGTCCTTGAGGCTCATGGTGGGGGTTCCGGCTGGCTACAAACGACGAAGCCCGCGGCGGCAGGCGGCGCGGGCTCGGCTTTCCTTCAACTGGTCCGGCCGCAACGGCCGCAGCGACATCAGTACATCTTCTTGGGCAGCTGCATGCTGCGGACGCGCTTGAAGTGGCGCTTCACAGCAGCGGCTTTCTTGCGCTTGCGCTCCGATGTGGGCTTCTCATAGAACTCGCGCGCGCGTAATTCCGTCAGCAGGCCGATCTTCTCGATGGTGCGCTTGAAGCGGCGCAGCGCGACGTCGAACGGCTCGTTTTCCTTGACGCGGATCGTTGTCATGAATCTCTGGACGGTTAGGTGCCGGCTTGGCAAAGCCAAAGATTATAGGCCCTGCGCGCAAGCGTAGGCGCTGGCCCAGGCCCACTGGAAGTTGTAGCCACCCAACCAGCCGGTGACGTCGACCACCTCGCCGATGAAATGCAGCCCGGGCTGGGTGCGGCTCTCCAAGGTGCGCGAGTCCAGCCCGCGCGTGTCCACGCCGCCCGCCATCACCTCGGCCTTGCGCCACCCCTCACTGCCATCAGGCAGGGGCGACCAGTTCGAAAGGCTCTCCGCGAGGCGGTCGATATCGCGGTCGCGCACCTCGGCCAAGGGGCGCTCGGCCGGCAGTTCCAGGCGATGCAGCCAGGCCCGCGCCAGGCGGTCGGGCAGATGCACCGCGAGTTCATTGCCCAGGTGGCGTCTGGATAGCGTCTTCGCTTGCCGCAGCGTCCTGCCGATGGCCGTGTCGGCCAGCTTGATGCTCAGCGGCTGGCCGTGCCGCCAGTAGGTGGATGCCTGCAGCACGGCCGGGCCGCTCAGGCCGCGGTGGGTGAACAGCAGGTCCTCGGTGAAGCGGCCGCGACCGGCGCCTGCGCCGGCTTCGATCTCGACTTCCAGCGACAAGCCGGCCAGATCGACGAACGGCGCCCAGCCGGCTGCATCGAAGGTGAGCGGTACCAGCGCCGGCCGCGGCTCGACGACCCGGTGGCCGAGCTGCCGCGCCACCCGCAGACCCCAATCGGTCGCGCCGATCTTCGGGATCGACAGGCCACCAGTTGCAACGACCACGCGCGTGGCGGCAACCGGGCCGCGGGCGGTCTGCAACAGCCAGCCGCCCTCGGTACGCGGGGCGATCTCGGGCACGGTGCAGGGCTGCCAATGGGTCACGCTGCCCGCCGCGCATTCGGCCAGCAGCATCGCGATGATCTGCTCGGCGGAGTCGTCGCAGAAGAACTGGCCCCGGTGCTTTTCGTGGAAGGCTATGCCGTGTTGCTGCAACAGCGAGGTGAAGTCGGCCGGGCCGTAGCGCGCGAGCGCCGAGCGGCAGAAGGCCGGGTTCTCGGACAGGAACTGACCCGGCCCTGTATCGCGATTGGTGAAGTTGCAGCGCCCGCCGCCGGAGATGCGGATCTTCTCGGCGACTTTCTCCGCATGGTCCAGCAGCAGCACACGACGCCCCCGCTGGCCAGCGATGCCGGCACAGAAGAGGCCGGCGGCCCCGGCACCGATGATCGCCGCGTCGAAGGCCTGCATCGCCTCCATTATCCGCAGCGTCAGCGGCCGCCCCTGAGGTCGGGGTCAATCTAGGGGCGAGAATGCCGAAGACCTTGATCTCAAGGCGGCACGCCACCAAGATAGGGCGTCAGGCTTAATCTGGTGCGGGTGCCGGCAAGGCAACGCGCCCGTCTCACCGTTCCTTTTGCTGCCATGCCAGCCACACCGAACCCACCGCTCGCCCACGAGCTTGCCGCGGCTGAGTTGCAACCGCTGATGGCTGCGTTGTTGCCCGTGGCGTTGCAGCGCACGGAGTTGATGCTGGCCGTGAAGGACGCTGCCACCGGCCGCTACGTGCTGGTCGATGCGGCGATGGCCGTATTCCTGGGCAAGCCGGCACAGGCCTTGATAGGTACGGCCGACAGCGACTGCTTCGAGCCTGCGCTGGCAGCCGTGCTGCGCGCCGCCGAGCAGACGGCGCTGGCGCAAGGTGAGCCACTTCTCAGCGAGCACCGCTTCGACTGGCGCGGCGCGCGCCGCGAGTTCTCGGTGCTGCGTGTCGTTGTACCCGCCGCGGGGATGGGCGGCCTGTGGCTTTGCAGCCTTTGGCAGGACCTGGCCATCGAACAACGCCGCGAGTCGCAACTGCGCCACGCGCTCGAACAGATCGAGCAGCAGCAGCGCGCCAACGAACTGCTGCGGCGCGAACTGGCCGACCAGGCGCTTCGCGACAACGCGTCAGGCCTGTATTCACGCGCCCACTTCGAAGACCAGCTGCGCCGCGAGGTCGATCTGTCGACACGCGAACACCGCGAGTTCGCCATCGTCTACATCGAGCTCGACCCGCCCAGCGACAAGGTGGGTGCCTTGGGCGCTGCAGGGCAGGCGGTGATGCTTGAGGCGATGGGCCGGCTGCTGCGCGGCGGCACGCGCGCGATGGACGCTTCCTGCCGCTTCGACGAGCAGCGCTTCGCCGTCCTGCTGTCAGGTGTGGGGCTGGCAACAGCGCATTCGCGCATGGAAGGCCTGCGGCGCAAATGCGCGACCCAGATCGTGGTCCATGCTGGGCAGGAACTGGGCTTCACGGTCTCGATGGGCGTTGCGAGCTTTCCGCACACGGCGCAGACCCAGGGCGAGATGGCCACGGCGTGCGACGCAGCGTTGGCGGAGGCGCAGCGCCGTGGAGGTAACCACGTGACGCTGGCCGCTATCCGCTTCGAAGCACCCACCTGACGCACCGCGCGGCGCTGCCCGCGGCTCAGCCCTTCAGCCCTTCAGCCCTTCAGCAACGCGTTGACGACACGCCACTCAGCGGCGCTGATCGGCGTGATCGACAGCCGATTGCCCGTCTGCAGCACCCTCATCGTGGCGAGATCGGGCGCTGTGCGCATCTCTCGCAACGACAGCAGTCGGGTTTTCTTAGCGAGCGCCACATCGATCTCCAACCAACGCGGCCTTTCGGCGCTGGACTTGGGATCGTAGTAGGGGCTTGTAGGGTCGAATTGCGTGCTGTCGGGGCGCACAGCGCCGGCGATGCGCGCCAGCCCGGCCACCCCGGGCTCGGGGCATGACGAGTGATAGAACAGCACGCCGTCGCCCGGCGACATGCTGTCGCGCATGAAGTTGCGGGCCTGATAGTTGCGCACGCCAGTCCACGGCAGCGTGTGCTGAGGTGCCGCAGCCAGATGGTCGATCGAGACCTCGTCGGGCTCGCTCTTCATCAGCCAGTACGCAGTCATCTCCGGCGACGCGATGAAGAGTGAAAAGGTAGGTGTCCGCCGTGAGCCGTGAACCGCATTCCTGAACCCTCAGGGAAGTTCAGGTGGGCGAGGTCAGCCAAGCTTCGGGTTCATCTGACGCGAGACGATCACACCAACTCGGCGATGTTCCAAGCCCTGGCTCAATGAGCATCGGTTCAAGGAAATATTGAGCTCACGCGATCACGACGGACATACTCATTCTAGGCCGTGAAGATGACCTTGACACGACAGGGTCGCGGGCGGAAATCACAGCAGTCGGCCGTCGTCGCCCAGCGCGTTGTCGATGCGGCCGATCAGTGCGTCAAGGTCGGCCGCCGCCGGCTCGGCGTTGTTCGCGCCGCGCTTCGCTGCAGGGCCGCGTTCGGCCAGTTGGTAGGCCAGGTTCAACGCCGCCAGCACGGCGACTCGCTCACGCGCCTTTACCTTGCCCGCTTCGCGGATAGCGGTCATTTCCTTGTCGACCTGCGCCACCGCGTTGCGCAGTAGCGTCTCGCCACCTTCGGGGCAACCGAGCCGGTAGACCTGGCCGAGGATAGAAACCTCGATCTGCTTCAAGGCGCTGCTCCCATGGACGCGGCAGCGGCAGGGGCATCGGCGGCTGGCTCCGACGGCAGTCGTGTCAGCAACGCATCAACGCGCGAACGTGCCGCGCCCAGACGCGACTTGAGGCTGTCACGTTCGGCCGTGACAGCCGCGAGCTGCTGCTCGATCAGCGCACTGGTGCGCTTGAGCTCGGTGTGGCGGATGACCAGGCGGTCCACCCGTTCGGCAAGGTCGTCGAGCTTGGACATGCGGCCAGATCTCCCTCGAAGTCATTGTAGAAGTCGGCCGGTGCCTCAAGCAGCAGCGACAGTGCGACCGGTGTCACACCACCGCGCCACGCCGCATCGGCTGCATAGCGGCGTGCGCGCCAGACAGACGTAGCGGCCGTGGAGGATCAACCAGTGGTGGGCGTCTTCCAGGTACTGCGGCGGCACGCGCTCGAGCAGTGAAAGCTCCACCGCCATCGGGTCGCGCCCGGGCGCCAGGCCGGTGCGGTTGGAGACGCGGAAGACGTGGGTGTCGACGGCCATCGTCGGCTCGCCGAAGGCCACATTGAGCACCACGTTGGCGGTCTTGCGACCCACGCCCGGCAGCGCTTGAAGCGCTTCACGCGAGCGCGGCACCTCGCCGCCGTGCTGCTCGACCAGGATGCGGCAGGTCTCGACGAGGTTGCGCGCCTTGGTGCGAAACAGGCCGATCGTGCGGATCAACTCCGTGACGCGCTCGACGCCGAGGGCCAGCATCGCCTGTGGCGTCGGTGCCAATGCGAACAACCGTTTACCCGCCTTGTTGACGCTGACGTCCGTGGCCTGTGCCGACAGCAACACTGCAGCCAGCAACTCGAAGACGCTGGTGAATTCAAGTTCGGTCTGCGGCTGCGGGTTGGCCGCAGCCAGGGTGGCGAAGAAGGGTTCGATCGCTTCAGGTTTCATCCGGGCCGTCCTCGCGTCGGGCCGGCGTCGAGTTCGTAGTGCGCTGTTCGCGAGCACGGCGCAAGGCGGCATCGATGACGGCGCGTTTGGCCGACAGCACGGCGGGGTCGGCGATGCGGCTTGCCGCGGCCAAGTCGGCGAGTTTGGCCTCGGCTCTGGCGGCCAGCCGCGCGTCGTTCTCTGCCTTTTCCCGCTGCACGCGGTGGCGATGGAAGGCATAGCGCTCGCGCGCTGTTGCGGCTTCTTCGGCGCCCCACGCCGCCCAGCCGCTGCGCTGCGGCGTCACGGGCACCATGGCGATGCAATCGACCGGGCAGGCGGGGATGCACAACTCGCAGCCCGTGCAGGCGGCGTCGACCACGGTGTGCATCAGCTTGGGCGCGCCGACGATGCAGTCCACCGGACAGGCCTTGATGCACAGCGTGCAGCCTATGCACCAGGCCTCGTCGATGACGGCCAGGCCTCGCGGCCCCTCGACGCCGTGTGAGGTGTCGAGTGCAACGGCTAGCCGGCCGGTCAGCGCCGACAGCCTGACGATGCCTTCTGCGCCACCCGGCGGGCAGCGGTTGATGTCGGCCTCACCTGCGGCCATCGCCTCGGCATAGCCCCGGCAGTCGGGGTAGCCGCAGCGCGTGCACTGCGTTTGCGGCAGCACCGCGTCGAGGGTGTCGGCGAGCAGCGTAGGGGTCAGGAGGGCAGCGGTGCTGAGCACCGCCCGATTATCGGCGGGCCGTCTTGCGCGTCGACCGCAACTCCACGACCTTGGCAGCCGCTGATGCTGTCTTGGCTGCCGCGTCGTAGCGGGCGATGAAACCCTTGACCTCGGGATAGATCAGCTCGCGCCAGCGCCGGCCCGAGAAGATGCCGTAGTGCCCGGCACCGATCGCGTCGTAGTGGAATTGGCAGTTCTTCGGAATGCCCGTGCACAGGTCGTGCGCGGCCTTGGTCTGGCCCGCGCCAGAGATGTCGTCGAGCTCGCCCTCGATCGTCAGCAGCGCCGTCGTGGTGATGTCCTGCGGGCGCACCGCCTCGCCACTGACGACCCACGTGCCATTGACCAGTGAGAAGTCCTGGAACACGGTCTTGATGGTGTCCAGGTAGTACTCGGCCGGCAAGTCGAGCACGGCGTTGTACTCATCGTAGAACTGGCGATGCGACTCGGCCTCGTCGTCGTCACCGCGGATCAGGTCGAGGAAGTAGTCGTAGTGGCTGGTCAGGTGGCGGTCGGGGTTCATCGCCACGAAGCCGGTGTGCTGCAGGAAGCCCGGATAGACGCGCCGGCCGGCGCCTGGAAAGTTCGTCGGCACGCGGAAGATCACGTTGCTCTCGAACCAGCCGTGGGTCTTATTCGTAGCCAGGTTGTTGACGGCGGTCGGGCTTTTGCGCGCGTCGATCGGGCCGCCCATCATCGTCATCGAGCTCGGCGTCGTCTCGCCGCGGCTGGCCATCAGCGACACCGCGGCCAGCACCGGCACAGTAGGCTGGCAGACCGAGATCACATGGACGTCCGGGCCGATGTGGCGGATGAATTCCTGCACGTAGGCCACGTAGTCGTCCAGATGGAATGGCCCTACCGATGCCGGGATCATGCGCGCATCGGTCCAGTCGGTGACGAAGACCTTGTGGTCTTGCAGCAGGCTCTTGACGGTGTCGCGCAGCAGCGTCGAGTGGTGGCCGGACAGCGGCGCCACCACCAGCACGGTGGGGTGCGACTTCATCGCGTCCAGCGCGTTCGAATCGTCGGTGAAACGCTTGAAGCGCAGCAAGCGGCAGAAGGGCTTCTCCAGAGCCACCTGCTGCTGTACAGCGATCTCGGCGCCACCGGCTTTGACCGAGGTGATGTTGAACGCCGGCTTCTCGTATTCCTTCGCCAACCGATGCAGCAGGTCGAAGCTGGCCGAGACGCGCTGGGCCATCGGCATCTGCGCGAACGGCGAGAGCGGATGGTCGTACAGCTTGGCGGCGGCGCTCGCGAACTCGGAGAACGGCGCCATCAACGCGCGCTGGGATTCGTACAGCTGATAGAGCATCGGGTGGTTCTCGGTCGGCGGCGGAAGGGAAGTCGGAATGTAAGCGCTATGTTGCAGCGCAGCAATCGCTTCCAACTACGAACTATGTTGCGCCCGGGCGGCCCTGGCGATCCACCGACGTGGGTGGTGTTCCCGCGCCTTACATCACCTTCGCCAGGGCGGCGACGACACCCTCGATGTTGCGGCTGTTGATCGCCGCCACGCAGATGCGGCCGGAGTCGACGCCGTAGACGCCGAACTCGCCGCGCAGCCGCTGCATCTGCCCGACCGACAAGCCCGAGTAGCTGAACATGCCCTTCTGGCGCGTGACGTAGTCGAGATCGCCGGTGACGCCGGCCGCGCGCAGCTTGGCCACCAGGCTGTGGCGGGTGGCGCGGATGCGCTCGCGCATGCCGGCCAGTTCCTCTTCCCACATCGTGCGCAGCGCCGGTGTGGTCAACACCGTGGCGACGACGGTGGCGCCGAAGGTCGGCGGGTTGGAGTAATTGGTGCGGATCACGATCTTCAACTGCGACAACACCTTGGTCGCCTCGTCAGCCGTGGTGCACACCACGCTGAGCGCGCCGACCCGTTCGCCGTAGAGCGAGAAGCTCTTCGAGAACGAAGTCGAGACGAAGAAGTCCATGCCGCTGGCCACAAACGCCCGCAGCGCCGCGCCGTCTTCTTCGATACCGTCGCCGAAGCCTTGGTAAGCCATGTCGAGGAAGGGCACCAGCGCCCCGTCGCGGCACGCAGAGACAACCTGCTGCCACTGTGCTGCATCGATGTCGCAGCCCGTCGGGTTGTGGCAGCAGGCGTGCAGCACGACGATGGTGCTGACCGGTGCGGCCTTCAGCGCCGCCAGCATCTCGGCGAAGCGCACGCCGCGCGTGGCGGCGTCGTAGTACGGGTAGCTGGCGACGACGAAGCCAGCGCTGGTGAACAGCGCGCGGTGGTTTTCCCAGCTCGGGTCGCTGATCAGCACCTTGGCGTTGGGTCGAAGCTTCTTGAGCAAGTCAGCGCCGATCTTCAGGCCACCGGTGCCACCGAGCGCCTGCACCGTCGTCACGCGGCCGGCCTTGACGATGGGCGAATCGGCACCAAATACAAGCGCTTGGACCGCCTTGTCGTACGCCGCGATGCCGTCGATCGGCAGGTACCCCTTGGCCTTCGGCACTTCAAGCAACTGCCGCTCGGCGGCCGCCACGCACTTCAGGACCGGCAGCTTGCCCTGATCATCGAAATACACCCCCACGCCCAGGTTGACCTTGGCCGGGTTGGGATCGGCGGCGAACTCCTCGTTCAGCCCCAGGATGGGGTCGCGCGGGGCCATCTCGACGGCAGCGAACAAGGACATCGTGATCTCTCTCAAGCGTGGGTTAGTCTGGCGGATTGCCCTAGAAGTTTAGGATCTCCGCGATGAGTTCCCCTGTCGCCACAAGACCCGACTCGGTCGTCGACAACGAAACCCCCGAGCCCGGCGAGTTCGTCTCGTATCCGGATTCGCCGTTCCAGCTGTTCCAGCCGTACCCACCCGCTGGCGACCAGCCGACCGCGATCAAGCAGCTGGTCGAAGGCATCGGCGATGGGCTGACCTACCAGACCCTGTTGGGCGTGACGGGGTCGGGCAAGACCTTCACGATGGCCAACGTGATCGCGCAGATGGGCCGGCCGGCGATCGTCTTTGCGCCGAACAAGACGCTGGCCGCGCAGCTGTACAGCGAGTTCCGCGAGTTCTTCCCGCGCAACGCCGTCGAGTACTTCGTCAGCTACTACGATTACTACCAGCCGGAAGCCTACGTGCCGCAGCGCGACCTGTTCATCGAGAAGGACAGCGCGATCAACGAGCACATCGAGCAGATGCGCCTGAGCGCCACCAAGAGCCTGCTCGAACGGCGCGACGTGATCATCGTGGCCAGCGTCAGCGCAATCTATGGCATCGGCAACCCGGCCGACTATCACAAGATGGTGATGACGCTGCGCGTGGCCGACAAGATGAGCCAGCGCGACGTGATCGCACAGCTGATCCGGATGCAATACAAGCGCAACGAAATGGACTTCAGCCGCGGGACTTTCCGCGTGCGCGGCGACACCATCGACGTGTTCCCGGCCGAGCACAGCGAGCTCGCTTTGCGCATCGAGCTGTTTGACGACGAAATCGAGAGTCTGCAACTGCTCGACCCGCTGACGGGCCGGGTCCGGCAGAAGATTCCACGCTTCACCGTCTACCCCAGCAGCCATTACGTGACGCCGCGCGAGCGGGTCGTTGACGCCATCACCACCATCAAGGACGAACTGCGATCGCGGCTGGACGAGTTCGTCAAGTCCGGCAAGCTCGTCGAGGCGCAGCGCCTGGAGCAACGCACGCGTTTCGACCTGGAGATGCTGCAAGAAGTCGGCCACTGCAAGGGCATCGAGAACTACACGCGGCACCTCAGCGGCGCGGCGCCGGGCGACCCACCGCCGACGCTGGTGGACTACCTGCCCAGCGACGCGCTGATGTTTCTGGACGAGAGCCATGTGCTGATCGGCCAGTTCAGCGGCATGTTCAACGGCGACCGGGCGCGCAAGACCACGCTGGTCGAGTACGGATTCCGGCTGCCGAGTGCGCTGGACAACCGGCCGCTCAAGTTCGAGGAGTTCGAGACCAAGATGAGGCAGGCGGTCTTCGTCTCAGCCACGCCAGCGGCGTACGAAAAGGCGCACGCCGGGCAGGTCGTCGAGCAGGTGGTGCGGCCGACCGGTCTGGTCGACCCCCAAGTCGAGGTGCGCCCCGCGGTGACCCAGGTCGATGACGTGTTGCAGGAGATCCGCGACCGCGTCGAGAAGAACGAGCGCGTGTTGATTACCACGCTCACCAAGCGGATGGCCGAACAACTGACCGACTACCTCAGTGACAACGGCGTCAAGGTGCGCTACCTGCATAGCGATGTGGACACCGTCGAACGTGTCGAGATCCTGCGCGACCTGCGGCTGGGCACCTTCGACGTGCTGGTCGGCATCAACCTGCTGCGCGAGGGCCTCGACTTGCCTGAGGTGTCGCTCGTGGCCATCCTCGACGCCGACAAGGAAGGTTTCCTGCGTTCCGAGCGCTCGCTGATCCAGACCATCGGCCGCGCCGCGCGCAACCTCAACGGTCGCGCGATCCTGTATGCCGACAAGATGACCGACTCGATGCGGGCGGCCATCGGCGAGACCGAGCGCCGCCGCACCAAGCAGGTGGCGCACAACTTGGCCATGGGTATCACGCCGCGCAGCGTGACCAAGCCCATCCGCGACCTGATCGACGGCGTGGTGTCGGACAAGACCGCCAAGGATGACGCCAAGGCCGCAAAGGCCGCGGCTGAAGTCGAGGCGATGAGCGAGAAGGACCTCGGCAAGCGCATCAAGCTGCTCGAGAAGCAGATGCTCGAACACGCGCGCAACCTCGAATTCGAGAAGGCCGCCCGTACCCGCGACCAATTGGCGCTGCTGCGCGAGCAGGCTTTCGGCGCGGCCGGCGGCGATGGCAACGTGGTGTCGCTGGTCGGGCAAGTTAGCGGCCCCGCCGCCGGGCCGGGTACCGGGCGCGGTGCGGCGTGATCAAGGTCTTGAAGAGATTGCTCGACCGTTCACCCGAGCGGCCGGCGGAGCCCGCCCGGCCCGCGTTCAGCGTGTTGATGGTCTGCATGGGCAACATCTGTCGTTCGCCGACAGCCGAGGCCGTCTTGCGGCGGAAGCTGGCGGCCGCCGGCCTCGACCGAACCGTTCGCGTCGACTCTGCCGGCACCCACGGCTACCACACCGGCGAGGCGCCAGACCCACGCGCCATCCGCCAGGGTGCCGCCCGGGGCTACGCGCTGGCTGCGATCCGTGCCCGGCCCTTTCAGCCGCCCGACTATTTGGACCACGCGTGGATCCTGGCGATGGACCAGGCCAATCTCGACTGGCTCAGGCGCAAGGCCCCGCCGGACTACGTGGGCCGCATCGAACTGCTGCTGGGCTACTGCAGCCACCACGCCGGAAAGCGCGAAGTGCCCGATCCGTACTACGGCGCGCCGGCCGGCTTCGACCACGTGCTCGATCTGGTTGAAGACGCCTGTGACGGCGTTGTCGAGCGCCTGAAAGTGGAAGTTCACGCATACATCCAGGGCTCGTCGGCGAGAAGTTGACTGCTTTAGTCGGGTTCCTGCATACTTGACAAGACTAGTCGGGAACTAAAGAAGACTTGTCAGGTCGCAGGCGATCTGCGCCGCAGCGGCGGTCCGTACGGATCGCAAATGTCGGTGCTTGGTCTTCAACCCGCAGTCACCGGCCGCGTTCATGCAGCCACTGGAGCCACCCATGCGCCTCACCACCAAAGGCCGTTTTGCCGTTACCGCGATGATCGATCTGGCCCTTCGCGCCACCGTCGGGCCCGTCGCCCTGGCCGCCATCAGCGCCCGGCAACAGATTTCCTTGTCGTACCTTGAGCAACTGTTCGGCAAACTGCGCCGGCATCACCTCGTCGAGAGCACCCGCGGCCCAGGCGGCGGTTATTCGCTCGGCCGTTCGGCGGGTGAAATCTCGGTGGCCGACATCATCGTCGCCGTCGACGAGCCCATCGACGCCACTAGCTGTGCTGGCAAGGAAGGCTGCATGGGCGAGGACAGCGGCAAGTGCATGACGCATGACCTATGGGCCAGCCTCAACACCAAGATGATCGACTACCTCGATTCGATCTCGCTTCAGAAGCTGGTCGACGAACAGCTTGTGAAGGGCGTCTCGATCGTCGAGGCACCGATCAAGCGGGCTATCTCCAGCCAGCCGGTCGTCAAGCCGATCAAGATCACCGCGCCGAACTCGGTCTTCGCGCTCGGCTTGGCGATGAGCAAGTAGCCCTTCGACCCCACCCTATCCGATCAAACCACGCACGATGACCCCGCACTTCCCGATCTATATGGACTATGGCGCCACCACGCCGTGCGACCCACGCGTGGTGGACGCGATGGTGCCGTGGCTGCGCGAACACTTCGGCAACCCCGCCTCTCGCAGCCATGCCTGGGGCTGGGAAGCTGAAGAGGCCGTCGAGAAGGCGCGTGTGGATGTTGCGCAGTTGCTCAAAGCCGACCCACGCGAGATCGTCTGGACCAGCGGCGCCACCGAGAGCATCAACTTGGCGATCAAGGGCGCGGCGCATTTCTACTCGAGCCGCGGTAAGCATCTGGTCACCGTGAAAACCGAGCACAAGGCCGTGCTCGACACGACGCGCGAGCTGGAGCGCCAGGGCTTCGAGGTGACGTACCTGGACGTTGAGGAAGACGGCCTGCTCGATCTCGGCAAGCTCGAGGCGGCGCTGCGCAAGGACACCATCCTGGTCAGCGTCATGCTCGTCAACAACGAGATCGGCGTGATCCAGGACATCCCGACCATCGGTGCGATGTGCCGGGAGCGCGGGATCATCTTCCACGTCGACGCCGCGCAGGCCACCGGGAAGGTGACGATCGATATGGCCACGCTGCCGGTCGACCTGATGTCGCTGGCCTCGCACAAGACCTACGGCCCCAAGGGCATCGGCGCGCTGTACGTGCGCCGCAAGCCGCGTGTACGGCTCGAAGCGCAGATGCACGGCGGCGGCCACGAACGTGGCATGCGCTCGGGCACGCTGCCGACCCACCAATGTGTCGGCATGGGAGAAGCCTTCCGCATTGCGCGGCTCGAGATGGGTACCGAGAACGAGCGCATCCGCATGCTGCAGAAGAAGCTCTTCGACGGGCTGAAATCGATGGAGCAGGTCTTCGTCAATGGCCACCTCGAGCGCCGGGTGCCGCACAACCTGAACCTGAGCTTCAACTTCGTCGAGGGCGAGTCGCTGATCATGGGCGTGAAGGGCCTGGCAGTGTCTTCGGGCTCGGCCTGTACATCGGCCAGCCTGGAGCCGAGCTACGTGCTGCGCGCTCTGGGCCGCAGCGACGAGCTCGCGCATTCGAGCCTGCGCATGACGATCGGCCGCTTCACCACCGAAGCCGAAATCGACTACGCAGTGAGCACGCTTCAAGACCGGGTCGCCAAACTGCGCGACCTGTCACCGCTGTGGGAGATGTTCAAGGACGGCGTGGACATCAGCAGCATCCAGTGGGCCGCCCACTAGGCATCAGGAGAACCACATGGCATACAGCGAAAAGGTCGTGGACCACTACGAGAACCCGCGCAACGTCGGCAGCTTCGACAAGGGCGACGAGGACGTCGGTACCGGTATGGTCGGCGCGCCCGCCTGCGGCGACGTGATGAAGCTGCAGATCAAGGTCAACCCGCAGACTGGGTTGATCGAAGACGCGCGCTTCAAGACCTACGGTTGCGGCTCGGCCATCGCGTCGAGCTCGCTGGTCACCGAATGGGTCAAGGGCAAGACGCTCGACGAAGCGGTGACGATCAAGAACACCCACATCGCCGCCGAACTGGCGCTGCCGCCGGTGAAGATCCATTGCTCGATCCTGGCCGAAGACGCCATCAAGGCAGCGGTCGACGACTACAAAGCGAAGCACGCCGCGACGGCCGCTGCCGCGACCACTGCTTAAACATGCCCGTCACGTTGACCGAATCCGCCGCGCGCCATGTCTCGCGCTACATCGCCCGCCGCGGCAAGGGTGTGGGAGTGCGCCTGGGCGTGAAGACCACCGGTTGCTCGGGTCTGGCCTACAAGCTTGAATACGCCGACGACGTGGCCGCTGAAGACGTCGTCTTCGAAGACCACGGCGTGAAGGTGCTGGTCGACCCCAAGAGCCTGCCGTACATCGACGGCACGGAACTCGATTTCGTGCGCGAAGGCCTGAACGAGGGTTTCAAGTTCCATAACCCGCGCGAGAAGGATCGCTGCGGGTGCGGGGAGTCCTTCCGCGTCTGACGCATTTTCGCCAGCCGATCGGGCGCCACACGGTCGGTGCGCCGCCACTCACTGCCAGCATGTCCGCCGACCTCACCATCCGCCGCGAACGCCCCGACCAGCCCGCGGTTGTGGCATTGCTGAATCGAGGCTTGGCGCTCGCGGCTCTGGAGACCGGCGGCGGCCAGATCAAAGGCGCCAAACTCCGCGAGCGCTGCGGCTACGCGCTGTGCGCGCCGTTCGGCGGCTACTCTGACAACAGCGGGTTGTCGCTGTTCATGGCGAAGCCGCTGTGACCGCGACGGCCATGCAGCTCGGCGACGACGACTTCACGCTGTTCGGGTTGCCGAAGCAATACGCCATGGATCGCGGCGCACTCGATGCGCAATGGCGCCGGCTCCAGGCGGAGGTGCACCCCGACCGCTTCGCCGGCGAAGGCGCTTCGGCGCAGCGGCTGGCGATGCAGTGGGCCGTGCGGGTCAATGAGGCCTATCAGCGGCTGAAAGATCCGCTGAATCGTGCTGCCTATCTGTGCGAGCAGCGCGGCGCGGCGATCGATGCCGAACGCAACACGGCGATGCCGACCGCCTTTCTGATGCAGCAGATGCAGTGGCGCGAAGCGCTCGACGACGCGACCGATCTCGCAGCCGTCGAAGTGCTCGATGAAGCCGTGTTGCGAACCGAACACACGATGTTCGCGACCCTGGCTGCGACGCTCGACGATGGTGCCGACATGGCAGCCGGTGCTGCGCAGGTGCGCGCGCTGATGTTCGTCGCCCGCTTTCGCCAGGACATCACGCGCCGCCTCGAAGTGCTGGACGCCGTGCGCTGAAGCAAGACGATGGCACTCCTTCAGATCTCCGAACCCGGCCAGGCGCCCGACCCGCACCAGCGGCGCGTGGCGGTCGGCATCGATCTCGGGACCACACATTCGCTGGTCGCGGCCGTACGCCACGGCGTGCCTGAATGCCTGCCCGATGCCGAGGGCCGCGTGCTGCTGCCGTCGGTGGTGCGCTACCTCGAAGGCGGCCGGCGGGCCATTGGCCACGCGGCGCGTGCCGCGCAGGCCGAGGACGCCGAGAACACGCTGGCTTCGGTCAAGCGCTTCATGGGACGCAGCCTGGGCGACGTCGGCGACACGTCGAAGCTGCCGTACCGCTTCATCGACAAGCCCGGCATGCTGGCTATCGCCACGCGCGACGGCGAGAAGTCGCCCGTCGAGTTCTCGGCCGAGATCCTGGCGACGCTGCGCCAGCGGGCCGAGGACACCTTCGACACCGATGAGCTTTTCGGTGCGGTGGTCACCGTGCCGGCGTATTTCGACGACGCGCAGCGGCAGGCGACGAAAGACGCCGCTCAACTCGCCGGCCTGAACGTGCTGCGGCTGATCAGCGAGCCGACTGCCGCCGCGCTGGCCTATGGCCTCGACCACGGCAGCGAAGGCCTGTACGCGGTGTACGACCTGGGCGGTGGCACCTTCGACATATCCCTGCTTCGTCTCACGCAGGGTGTGTTCGAAGTGGTCGCGACGGGCGGCGACGCTGCGCTCGGCGGCGACGACATCGACCACGCGCTGGCTGACTGGGCGCTGGCCGATGCGGGCGCGACCGCGACCACGCCGCAGGGCAAGCGCAACGCACTGGTCGCTGCGCGCGCCGCGAAGGAGGCACTGAGCGACGCCGACAGCGCTGCGTGGGCCGCTGACGTCGGTGGCCGCGAACGGCAGGTTGCCGTCACACGGGCGCGCCTCGAAACGCTGGCCCGTCCGCTCATCGACCGCACGCTGGCAGCCGTGCGCAAGGTGCTGCGCGACGCCAAGGTCGCGCGCGACGAGGTGCAGGGCGTGGTGATGGTCGGCGGCAGCACCCGCATGCCGCTGGTGCGCGCGCAGGTCAGCGAGCTCTTCGGCCGCCCGGTCCTGACCGATGTCAACCCTGACGAGGTGGTGGCGCTGGGTGCCGCCGTGCAGGCCGACGCACTGGCGGGGAACGCGAAAGACGGCGCGCCGCTGCTGCTGGACGTGATCGCACTGTCGCTCGGGCTGGAGACGATGGGCGGGCTGGTCGAGCGCGTGATCGAGCGCAACTCGACCATCCCGGTGGCGAAGGCGCAGGAGTTCACGACCTTCAAGGACGGCCAGACGGCGATGGCGCTGCACATCGTGCAGGGCGAGCGCGAGCTGGTGGCCGACTGCAGGTCGCTGGCGCGTTTTGAGCTGCGTGGGATCCCGCCGATGGTGGCTGGGGCGGCGCGCATCCGCGTCACGTTCCAAGTCGATGCCGATGGGCTGTTGAGCGTGTCGGCGCGCGAGCAGGCCTCGGGCGTCGAAGCCGCCGTTGTCGTCAAGCCCAGCTACGGGCTGGCCGAGGACGACATCGCACGCATGTTGAAGGACGGCTTTGCCCATGCCGCGGGTGACATCGCCGCACGCTCGCTGCGCGAGGCGCGGGTCGAAGCCGAACGGCTGTCGCTGGCCACGCGCGCGGCGTTAGCGGCCGATGGCGCGCTGTTGACGGCCGATGAGCGCGCCGCCGTCGAGGCCTTGGCCGCCGACACTGAGCAAGCCGGGCAGGGCAGCGATACGGCGGCCATCGAAGCCGCGCTTGAAGCGCTCGGGGCCGGTACTGAAGCCTTTGCAGCCGCGCGCATGAACCAGGGCATCCGCCAGGCATTGGCCGGGCGGCGTGTCGAAGACGTTTAGGCCGTATCCCCACCCCATGCCCGTCATCCGCATCCTCCCGAACACCGAGTACTGCCCCCAGGGCGACACGATCGAGGCCGCTGCCGGCACGTCGATCTGCGAGGCCTTGCTGGAACACGGCATCGCGATCGAACACGCCTGCGAGATGAGCTGCGCGTGCACCACCTGCCACGTCGTCGTGAAAGAGGGGCTGGCGTCGCTGGGCGAGATGGATGAGAGCGAAGAAGACCTCCTCGACCGCGCCTGGGGTCTGGCGCCGACTTCGCGCCTGAGCTGCCAGGCAATCCTGTCGAACCAGGACGTCGTCATCGAAATCCCGCGCTACACGATCAACCACGCGCGCGAAAACCACTGAGCCGCTCGCCCATGCGCGGTGCATCAGGCGCCCCAGAACGCACCAAAAAAAACCTCCCTGCCGTGAAGCAGGGAGGTTGGACGCGGGCTGGATGTCGCCCTGCTGAGGAGATAGACAGACACCGGACGAAGGTGTCGCTGCTTCTGTTGCAAAGCGCGTGCCCGAAATCCGCCTGGGGGTTTGCCGGCATGGTACGGAGCCATTGACGGTGCGTGTTCTCGGCTTCGAGTCCTCGTGTGACGAGACCGGCGTGGCGCTGGTCGAAACTCGTCCTGATGGGCCGCCGCGCTTGCTGGCCGAAGCGCTGCACACCCAGGCCGCGATGCACGCCGACTACGGCGGTGTGGTGCCGGAGCTGGCCTCGCGCGATCACATCCGGCGTGTGCTGCCGCTGACCCGTCAGGTGCTGGCCGATGCCGGCGTCGACCTGTCGGGCGTCGATCTGGTGGCCTACACGCGGGGCCCAGGTCTGGCGGGTGCGCTGCTGGTCGGTGCGGGTGTCGCGGTGGCACTGGGCCAAGCCCTCGGTGTGCCGACGCTCGGCGTGCACCACCTGGAAGGCCACCTGCTGTCGCCGTTTCTGGCGACGGACGCGGACGGCGGCTCGCCGACCTTCCCGTTCGTCGCGTTACTGGTGTCCGGTGGCCACACGCAACTGATGCAGGTCGATGGCATCGGCCGCTACGCGTTGCTGGGGGAGACCATCGACGACGCTGCCGGTGAGGCCTTCGACAAGAGCGCCAAGTTGCTGGGCCTGGGCTACCCCGGCGGGCCGGCTTTAGCGCGGCTGGCGGAGCAGGGCAACCCAAAGGCTTTCGCGCTGCCACGCCCGCTGCTGCACAGCGGCGACCTCGACTTTTCGTTCGCCGGCCTGAAGACGGCGGTGCTGACGCAGCACCGCAAGCTGGGCGAAACGCCGAGCCTGCGCCAGCTCACCGACCTGGCCGCCAGCACGCAGGCGGCGATCGTGGATGTGCTGTGCGCGAAGGCGCTGCGCGCGCTGAAGGACAGCGGCGCGCGCCGGCTGGTCGTGGCCGGTGGCGTCGGAGCGAACCGCCGCTTGCGCGAACAACTCGATGCGGGCGCGGCGCGCCTGGGCGCGCGCGTGCACTATCCGCCGCTGGCGCTGTGCACCGACAACGGCGCGATGATCGCGCTGGCCGCCGCGTTGCGTGTGCAGCACGGCGTGGCACGCGGCAGCACCGACGGCGCGTTCGACGTGCGGCCACGCTGGCCACTCGCCGAACTTGTCTAGACAGGCAAAGCGGCCTTAGCTGACGGCGATTTGCGAAGGCGCCTTGTCGGCCCGCCTGGGCAGCACCAATGTCAGCACGCCGTTCTCGAGCTTGGCCCGCGTCTCGGCCTGCTCCACTTCAACCGGCAGCACGAAGCTGCGGGCGTAGCGTGAAGGCGAACGTTCGCGCCAGACGATGCGGTCGCCCTCTTTCGGTGTGTCGGCAACCTTCGGTGTGGCCAATACGCTGACGCGGCGGCCCTCGACGGAAATCTTCACGTCCTCCTTAGCCACGCCGGGGAGATCCAGCGTGGCGGTCCAGCCGCGCTCGGATTCGCTCACGTCGAGCGAGGGCGTGGTCGGGGCTTCCCCGGCCAAGCGGTCGATGCTGCGGGCGGTACGGGTGATGGGGACGATGAACATGTCGCACTCCTAGAATGAAAGCGTTCCAAAAGCTGCGTCCCGGGTGTTGTCGGCGATCGCAGCAGCCATGCCACACCACATAGGCGCGGCATGACGTCCTTCAAGTCCTTCCCCACCAATTTCGATGAACACCATGCGTCGCCGTGCGCTGCTTGCCGCACCGTTTGTCCTTTCTACCCACCGCGCCTGGGCGCAAGATCGCGCGGCCGCTGAGCCCGTTCGCCTGGCGCTGATCGAGGGCCTGTCCGGCCCGTTCGCCAATGCCGGCGAGGCGGTGTTCCGCAACCTGCTGTGGGCCACCGAGCGCGTCAACCAGCGCGGCGGCGTGCGCCTGCCCGGCGGCGCCCGGCCGCTCGCGTTGCAACGCTTCGACAGCAAGGGCAACGCCGAAGAAGCGCTGTCGCTGCTGAAGAGTGCCATCGACCAGCGCTGCGGTTTCGTGCTGCAGGGCAACAGCTCGGCAGTCGCCGCGGCGCTGGTCGATGCCCTGGACAAACACAACCAACGCGAGCCGCAGCGCCGCGCGCTGTTCCTCAACTACTCGGCCGTCGACCCGGTGTTGACCAACGAGCGCTGCAGCCCGTGGCACTTCCGCTTCGACGCCCACACCGATATGCGCCTGTCCGCGCTGACCGAGGTGCTGCGCGACGACACGGCGGTACAGCGGGTGTACCTGCTGAGCCAGGACTACAGCTTCGGCCAACACTTCAATCGCAAGGCGCGCGAGCTCATCGCGGCCAAGCGGCCCGATGTGCAGATCGTCGGCGACGAGTTGCACCCGCTCGGCCGCGTGCGCGAGTTCATGCCTTACGCGACGAAGATCGCCGCCAGCGGCGCCCAGGCCGTCGTCACCGGCAATTGGGGCAACGACCTGACGCTGCTGGTGCGGGCGCTGCGCGATGTGGGCTCGACGGCGCGGCTCTACACCTTCTACGGCAACGCGCTCGGTGCGCCGGCAGCCATCGGCGAGGCCGGCGTCGGCCGCGTGATGGCGGTGGCCGAATGGCACCCGAACCTGGGCGATGCGGCGTCCGAGCGTTTCCACGCCGCCTTTCGCGCGCGCTTTTCCGAGCCGAAGGACGACTACGTGCATGCCCGCATGCACGTGATGGTCGAGATGCTGGTGCAGGCCATCGCACGCGCACAGTCCACCGACGCGCTGGCGGTGTCGCGGGCACTCGAAGGCGCGGTGCTCGATGCATCGACGCTCGGCGGCCTGCACAGCGCGACGATGCGCGCGGCCGACCACCAGTTGCAGCAACCACTTGTCGTCACCGTGATGGAGCGTGCCGGCAGCCCCGGCGTCAGGCACGACGTCGAAGGCTCGGGCTTCGGCTTTCGCACCCTGAAGCGCTTCGATGCCGCGGCGGCCGAGCAGCCGCACAGCTGCCGCATGCCGCAGATCCAGGCTGCGATGAAGCAGGCAACGCGCCATGCGTGAAGCCGTGCTGGCCCTGCCAGGCTCGAAGATCCGCGAGGTCGCCAACGCGGGCCTGGGCCGCAGCGACGTGCTGGCGTTCTGGTTCGGCGAGAGCGATGAGGTCACGCCTGAGCCGATCCGTCGCGCCGCAGCCGAGTCGCTGCAGCGCGGCGAGACCTTCTATTCACACAACCTGGGGTTGATCGAGCTGCGCCAGGCGATCGCGGCTTACGCCAGCGCGCTGCACGGCCCGATCGGCGCCGAACGGGTCGCGGTCACATCATCCGGCGTGACGGCGTTGATGCTGGCGATGCAACTGCTCGTCGGCGCGGGTGACGAGGTCGTCGCCGTGGTGCCGGTGTGGCCGAACCTCACCGCCCAGCCGGTGATCCTGGGTGCCCGGGTGACGCGGGTCTCGCTGCGGCCGGACGCCACGGGCGCGTGGGCGCTGGACCTGGGTGCGCTGCTCGCCGCGGTCACGGCAGAGACCAAAGTCCTGCTCGTCAACGCACCCAACAACCCGACCGGCTGGACGCTGACGCGCGACGAGCAGCAGGCGCTGCTCGCGCACTGCCGGCGCACCGGCACCTGGATCGTGGCTGACGAGGTCTACGAACGGCTGTACTACGCCGGCACCCCCGCCCAAGCCGCCCCTTCCTTCCTGGATATCGCCACGGCCGACGACCGCCTCGTCGTCGCCCACAGTTTCAGCAAGAGTTTCCTGATGACGGGCTGGCGGCTGGGCTGGCTGGTCTTCCCGCAAGGCACGGCCCATGCGGCCGGCAAGCTGCTGGAGTTCAACAGCTCCTGCGCACCGGTCTTCGTCCAGCGTGGCGGCCTGGCCGCACTGGCTATGGCCCATGACTTCGTCCCCGGCCTCGTCGCACACCTGGCCGCCTGCCGCAACCGGCTGCTGCCACAACTGCAAGCGCTGCCCGGCGTGCACGTGGCCCCGCCACCCGGCGGCATGTACGCCTTCTTCCGCATCGAAGGGCACAGCGACTCGCTGGCGCTGGCCAAGCGTCTGGTCGCCGACCACGGCCTGGGCCTGGCGCCCGGCGCCGCGTTCGGTGATGAAGGCGAGGGCTGGCTGCGCTGGTGCTTTGCTTCGAAAGACCTGGCGCGGCTGGACGACGGCGTGGCCCGTTTGCGTGCTGCACTGGGGCGCTGAGCGCCGCGCAGACCGCGGCGTATAGAATCCGCAGTTCCTCGCAACGGCATCCCCGCCCGCGCAACGGAAAGCACGGCGCCGGTTGGTTTCACTGGTGACCGCAAGTGTGAAATCCGGAAACCGATCGTTTCGCGTTGCATCTCTCGATGCCCGCGGCCGGACGGTGCTTCCGAACTCTTCAGGAAATCCACCATGTCCCTGGCCGTAGCCGCCAAAGCCGAGATCGTCAAAACCAATGCCCGCGGTGCCGCCGATACCGGCAGCCCCGAAGTGCAGGTCGCGTTGCTCACCGCACGCATCAACGAACTCACCCCGCACTTCAAGACTCACGCCAAAGACCACCACGGCCGCCGCGGCCTGCTGAAGATGGTCAATGCGCGAAAGCGCCTGCTGTCCTATCTGAAGGACAAGGACGCCGAGCGCTACTCCGCGCTGATCGCCAAGCTCGGTCTTAGGAAATAGTTCAGAGAAGCGGGGTCGCTTTGCGACCCCTTCTCGGTCCTTTCGATTCAACCCACCCGGGCCGCAAGAGCTGTGTCATTCCAAAGGTATTCCGTCGTCGGGTCCCGCTGGAATGGCATTGCGCTGCCCAACTTCATGAAGGAAGCCACCGCATGAGCATGTTCACCAAGGTCACCAAGACCTTCACCTGGGGCCAGCACCAAGTCACGCTGGAAACCGGCGAGATCGCCCGCCAGTCCACCGGCGCCGTGCTCGTCAGCATGAACGACACGGTGGTGCTTGCCACCGTCGTCGCCAAGGACAGCGCCAAGGCGGGGCAGGACTTCTTCCCGCTTACCGTCGACTACATCGAGAAGACCTACGCCGCCGGCAAGATACCCGGAAGCTTCTTCAAGCGTGAAGGGCGCCCGAGCGAGCTCGAGACGCTGACCAGCCGCCTGATCGACCGCCCGATCCGGCCGTTGTTCCCCGATGGCTTCTTCAACGAAGTGCAGGTCGTCATCCACGTGCTGAGCCTCAACCCCGAGGTCCAGGCCGACATCGCCGCACTGATCGGCGCCAGCGCCGCGCTGGCGATCTCCGGCATTCCGTTCAACGGCCCGATCGGCGCTGCCCGCGTCGGTTACGTCAATGGTGAATACGTTCTGAACCCGGGCCAGACTCAGCTGGCCGACAGCCAGATGGAACTGGTGGTTGCCGGTACCGAAGCGGCCGTGCTGATGGTGGAAAGCGAAGCCAAGCAGCTGTCCGAAGAGATCATGCTCGGCGCTGTCGTGTTCGGTCACGATCAGGGCAAGGTCGCCATTGCCGCGATCAGCGAGCTGGTGCGCGACGCCGGCAAACCGGAGTGGAAGTGGACGGCTCCGGCCAAGGACGAGCCCTTCATCGCGAAGGTCACCGCGCTGGGTGAAGAAAAGCTGCGCGCGGCTTATCAGATCCGCAGCAAGCAGGCCCGTACCGCAGCCTGCCGTGAAGCCAACGGCGGCGTGTTCGCCTCGCTGAAGGCCGAAGGCATCGAGTTCGACAAGGTCCATGTCGAAGGGCTGCTGTTCGAGATCGAATCGCGCATCGTGCGCGGCCAGATCCTGTCTGGCGAGCCGCGCATCGACGGCCGCGACACGCGCACCGTACGCCCGATCGAGATCCGCACCGGCGTGCTGCCGCGCACCCACGGCTCGGCGCTGTTCACGCGCGGCGAAACCCAGGCGCTGGTTGCCGCGACGCTGGGCACCGAACGGGACGCCCAACGCATCGACGCGCTGGCCGGCGAGTACGAAGACCGCTTCATGCTTCACTACAACATGCCCCCGTTCGCCACCGGCGAGACGGGTCGCGTGGGCAGCCCGAAGCGGCGCGAGATCGGCCACGGCCGCCTGGCCAAGCGCGCGCTGATCGCTGTTCTGCCGAGCAAGGAAGATTTCCCGTACACGCTGCGTGTCGTCAGCGAGATCACCGAATCGAACGGCTCTTCTTCGATGGCCAGCGTCTGCGGCGGCTGCCTGTCGCTGATGGACGCCGGCGTGCCGATGAAGGCACACGTCGCCGGCATCGCGATGGGCCTGATCAAGGAAGGCAACCGCTTCGCGGTGCTGACCGACATCCTGGGTGACGAGGACCACCTCGGCGACATGGATTTCAAGGTGGCAGGCACGACGGCCGGCATCACCGCCCTGCAGATGGACATCAAGATCCAGGGCATCACCAAGGAGATCATGCAGGTCGCACTGGCGCAGGCCAAGGAAGCGCGACTGCACATCCTGTCGAAGATGGTCGAGGCGGTGAGCGAAGCGAAGACCGAGGTCAGCGTGTTCGCGCCGCGCCTGTACACGATGAAGATCAACCCGGAGAAGATCCGTGACGTCATCGGCAAGGGCGGCTCGATGATCCGCGCGCTGACCGAAGAGACGGGCTGCACGATCGACATCGGCGAAGACGGCACGATCACGATTGCATCGACCGACGCCGACAAGGCCGAGTTCGCCAAGCGACGTATCACCGAGATCACCGCCGAGGCCGAGATCGGCAAGGTCTACGAAGGCGCGATCACCAAGATCCTCGATTTCGGCGCGCTGGTCAACATCCTGCCGGGCAAGGACGGCCTGCTGCACATCAGCCAGATCGCCCACCACCGCGTCGAGAACGTGACCGACCTGCTGAGCGAAGGCCAGATCGTCAAGGTCAAGGTGCTCGAGACCGACGAGAAGGGCCGCATCAAGCTGAGCATGAAGGCCCTGCTCGACCGGCCGGACGGCTTCGTCGAGGAGGAGCGTCCGCGTCGTGATTTCAACGACCGCGGCCCGCGCGGTGACCGTGGCGACCGCCCGCCGCGCCGTGACCGTGAGCCGCGTGAATACCGCGAGCCGCGCGCACCGCGTGAAGGCCAAGCGGAAGGTTCGGCGCCGGCTGCTGGCGGCGATGCGGCCCCTGCTGGCGAGGCACATCCCAGCGAAGGCCGTAGCCCGCCGACGGAGTCGAACTGAGTTCGGCTTTGGGTGCAGCGGTTGAAGCCATGATGCGAGCGATCGAGATCGCCGGCTTCGGTGGGCCGGAGGTGCTGCGCCCCACGCAGCGCCCGGTGCCCGTGCGCGCGGCCGGTGAGTTGTTGATCGCCGTGCAGGCCAGCGGCATCAACCGGCCCGACGTCTTGCAACGCAAGGGCCTGTACCCGATGCCGCCGGGGGTGAGCGATCTGCCCGGGTTGGAGGTCGCCGGCACGGTGGCCGGCGGTGCTGCCGAAGACTTGGCCGCGGCCGGTCTGAAGATCGGCGACGCCGTGTGCGCGCTGGTCGCCGGCGGTGGCTATGCCGAGCAATGCACAGCACCCGCGGGCCAGTGCCTGCCGGTGCCGGCGGGCCTGAACATGATCGAGGCCGCCAGCCTGCCGGAGACCTTCTTCACCGTCTGGCAGAACGTGTTCGCGATGGCCAGGCTCCAGCCCGGCGAGACCCTGCTGGTGCAAGGCGGCTCCAGCGGCATCGGGGTCACGGCGATCCAGCTGGCGAAGGCGTTGGGCTCGCGTGTGATCGTCACCGCAGGCAGCGACGAGAAGTGCGCCGCCTGTATCGCCATCGGTGCAGACCACGCCATCAACTACCGTACGCAGGACTTCGTTGCCGAGACGAAGCGGGTCACGGGTGGGCGTGGTGCCGACGTGGTGCTGGATATGGTCGGCGGCGAATACATCGGCCGCGAGCTTCAATGCATGGCCGACGACGGCCGGCTGGCGTTGATCGCCGTTCAAGGCGGCACCGCAAGCGCTATCGACGCCGGCCTGCTGCTGCGCAAGCGGCTGTCGATCAACGGTTCGACACTGCGCCCGCGTTCGGTGGCTTACAAGACGGCGCTGGCGAAGTCGCTGCGCGAAACCGTGTGGCCGCTGCTGGCCGCAGGCAAGATCAAACCTGTGATTCATCAAGTCTTTGCGGCCGAGCAGGCAGCGGATGCCCACACGTTGATGGAGTCGAGCACTCATGTCGGCAAGATCGTGCTGAACTGGCAGGCTTGATGGTGAGCACCGCGATGCGCAACACGCTCGTTATCGGCAACTGGAAGATGAATGGCAGCCGCCCGGCGAACGCCGGGTTGCTGGGCGCGCTCTTGGCTGCGCGGCCGTTCACAACCGACGTGGCGGTATGCACGCCGGCGATCTACCTGAGCGAGACCGCGGCAACTTTGGCCGGCAGCGACATTCGCTGGGGTGCGCAGGACGTGTCGGCACACGAGCAGGGCGCCTACACCGGCGAACTGTCCGCGGCCATGCTGGCCGAATGCGGCTGCCGCTACGTACTGGTCGGCCACAGCGAACGCCGCGCGATGCACGGCGAGAGCGACGCGCTCGTGGCTGCGAAGGCGCAGGCTGCGCTGGCCAAAGGCGTGACGCCGGTGGTCTGTGTGGGCGAGACACTGGCTGAACGCGACACCGGTCAGACCGAGAGCGTCGTCAAGCGCCAACTCTCGGCCGTGATCCACACCCTGGCTCATTGCGCTGCCGAGATGGTGGTTGCCTACGAACCTGTCTGGGCCATTGGTACCGGCCGCACCGCAACACCCGAACAAGCGCAGGCGGTGCACGCCGTTTTGCGCGCGCAGTTGCAGGCCGCCACAGGCCGCGCGGCGCAGATGCGCATCCTCTACGGCGGCAGCGTCAAGGCGGACAACGCCGCGCTTTTGTTTTCTCAACCCGACATCGACGGTGGCTTGATCGGCGGCGCTTCATTGAAAGCCGCCGACTTCATCGCCATCTGCAGAGCCTGATCCCGGCGCTGCGCGCACACCATTTTTTCGGAGCTTCTGAACATGCCCCTCTGGATGACCTTGATCCTGGCCGTGCAACTGCTGTCTGCCCTCACGATGATCGGCCTCGTGTTGATCCAGCACGGCAAGGGCGCCGACATGGGCGCTTCGTTCGGCGGTGGCTCGTCGGGCAGCCTGTTCGGCGCCACCGGCAGCGCGAACTTCCTGTCGCGCTCCACGGCAGCCTGCGCCACCGTGTTCTTCATCTGCACGCTCGCGCTGGCCTACGGTTCGAGCAACAGCACGCGCAGCAACGTTCGTGACGGCGGCAGCGTGCTCGACCGCGCCGCGCCGGCTGCCTCGGGCGCCGACACGGGTGCCATTCCGGGCAGCATTCCTGGTGCTGCGCCGGCCCCGGCCGCCGCGCCGGCCACGTCGTCGACGCTGTCGATTCCTGCGCCCGCTGCCGCCCCGAGCACACCGGCGAAGTGAGCGTGTTGCACCGCAACAGCACGGCCTGAAAGGGCTGCTGTTGTGGCTAGAATCCGAGCTGTTTTGCGTCGTGCCGACGTGGTGAAACTGGTAGACACGCTATCTTGAGGGGGTAGTGGCGAAAGCTGTGCGAGTTCGAGTCTCGCCGTCGGCACCAACGGACCGCCTGAGCACACTCCTCCCGATGGACCTGCAACCCTACCTCCCCGTCATCCTGTTCATTCTGGTCGGGGTAGGTGTTGGCGTTGCACCGCAGATCCTCGGCTTCGTCTTCGGCCCGAACCGGCCCGACGTCGAGAAGAACAGCCCCTACGAATGCGGCTTCGAGGCCTTCGAGGACGCGCGCATGAAGTTCGACGTGCGCTACTACCTGGTGGCGATCCTCTTCATCCTGTTCGACCTGGAAATAGCCTTCCTCTTCCCATGGGCCGTGGCCCTGCGCGAGATCGGGCCGACCGGTTTCTGGGCCATGATGGTCTTTCTCACCATCCTCGTCGTGGGCTTCGTCTACGAGTGGAAAAAGGGCGCCCTCGACTGGGAATGACGGAGCAGCAGCATGGGCATCGAAGGCGTTCTGAAGGAAGGTTTCGTCACCACCTCGGTCGACACGCTGATCAATTGGTCGAAGACCGGCAGCCTCTGGCCGATGACCTTTGGCCTGGCTTGCTGCGCCGTTGAAATGATGCACGCTGGCGCCGCGCGCTACGACATCGACCGCTTCGGGATGCTGTTTCGCCCCAGCCCGCGGCAGAGCGATCTGATGATCGTGGCCGGCACGCTGTGCAACAAGATGGCGCCGGCGCTGCGCAAGGTCTACGACCAGATGGCCGAACCACGCTGGGTGCTGAGCATGGGCAGTTGCGCCAACGGCGGCGGCTACTACCACTACAGTTACAGCGTGGTGCGCGGATGCGACCGCATCGTGCCAGTGGACGTGTACGTGCCGGGCTGCCCGCCGACAGCCGAAGCGCTGCTCTACGGCATCCTGCAACTGCAAGCCAAGATCCGGCGCGAGAACACGATCGCGCGCTAAAGCGGCTCATGACGCAGAAACTCGACACCCTGCAAGCCACGCTCGTTAGCGTGCTCGGGCCGAAGCTCAAGAAGCTCGTGCGCGACCGCGGCGAGCTCACCCTGACGGTTGATCACAGCGTGTATGCCGATGCGACGAAGATGCTTCGCGACGAGCCGTCGCTGCGTTTCGAACAGCTCGTCGACCTGGCGGGCGTCGACTACTCCGATTACAAGAACCAGGCCTGGGACGGCCGTCGCTATTGCGTCGTGCTGCACCTGCTGTCGGTCAGCCACAACTGGCGCGTGCGCGTGAAGGTGTTCGCGCCCGACGACGAGTTGCCCGCAGTGGCCTCGGTCAACGAGACCTGGAGCTCGGCCAACTGGTTCGAGCGCGAGGCCTTCGACCTCTTCGGCATCGTCTTCGAAGGGCACATGGATCTGCGCCGCATCCTGACCGACTACGGCTTCATCGGCCACCCCATGCGCAAGGACTTCCCCGTCATGGGCCACGTCGAGATGCGCTACGACGCCGAGAAGAAGCGCGTGATCTACCAGCCGGTGACGATCGAGCCGCGCGAAGTGGTGCCCCGCGTGGTGCGTGAAGACAACTACGGCGGTCTTCACTGATGGTCTGCCCCCAAGCTCACTATCGTTCGCTGCCCCCCAGGGGGGCGCAGGCCACCCTTGGGGCGGCCCGGCGGGAGGCCTGATGGCCGAGATCAAGAACTACACGCTCAATTTCGGGCCGCAGCATCCGGCCGCGCACGGCGTGCTGCGGCTGGTGCTTGAGCTCGACGGCGAAGTCATCCAGCGCGCCGACCCGCACATCGGCCTGTTGCACCGCGCGACCGAGAAGCTCGCCGAGCAGAAGACCTATATCCAGGCCCTGCCGTACATGGACCGGCTGGACTACGTTTCGATGATGTGCAACGAGCACGCCTACTGTCTGGCGATCGAGAAGCTGCTGGGTGTGGAAGTGCCCGAGCGCGCGCAGTACATCCGCGTGATGTTCTCTGAGCTGACGCGCCTGCTGAACCACCTGCTGTGGCTGGGCGCGCACGGGCTGGATTGCGGTGCGATGAACATCCTCATCTACTGCTTCCGTGAGCGCGAAGACATCTTCGACATGTACGAAGCGGTCAGCGGTGCGCGCATGCACGCGGCCTACTTCCGCCCGGGCGGCGTGTACCGCGACCTGCCGGAAACGATGCCGCAGTACAAGGTCTCGCGCATCAAGAACGAGCGCGCCATCGCCGGGCTGAATGCCAACCGCCAGGGCACGCTGCTCGACTTCATCGAAGACTTCTGCAAGCGCTTTCCGGCCAACGTCGACGACTACGAGACGCTGCTCACCGACAACCGCATCTGGAAGCAGCGCACGGTCGGCATCGGCGTCGTCAGCCCCGAACGCGCGCTGAACCTCGGCTTCACCGGCCCGATGCTGCGCGGCAGCGGCATCGAGTGGGACTTGCGCAAGAAGCAGCCCTATGAGGTCTACGCGCGCATGGACTTCGACGTGCCGGTGGGCGTAAACGGCGACACCTACGACCGCTATCTCGTGCGCATCGAAGAGATGCGCCAGAGCAACCGCATCATCGAGCAGTGCGTGAAGTGGCTGCGCGCAAACCCCGGCCCGGTGATCAGCGACAACCACAAGGTTGCGCCGCCGTCGCGGGTGGACATGAAGTCCAACATGGAAGAGCTGATTCACCACTTCAAGCTCTTCACCGAAGGCATGCACGTGCCCGAGGGCGAGGCCTATGCCGCCGTCGAACACCCGAAGGGCGAGTTCGGCATCTACCTCGTCAGCGATGGTGCGAACAAGCCTTATCGCCTGAAGATCCGCCCGCCCGGCTTCCCGCATCTGGCGGCACTCGATGAGATGGCGCGTGGCCACATGATTGCGGATGCGGTCGCCATCATCGGCACGATGGACATCGTCTTTGGCGAGATCGACCGATGAGCTTCTCAGACGCGACGTTGAAGCGCTTCGCGCATGAAGTGGCCAAGTACCCAGCCGACCAGGCGCAGAGTGCCGTGATGGCCTGCCTGGGCATCGTGCAGCACGAGCAAGGTCACGTGACATCCGCCGACGAGGCCGCGATTGCGGCCTACCTCGGCATGGCGCCGATCGCGGTGCACGAGGTGACAACCTTCTACAACATGTACAACCAGCAGCCGGTGGGGCGATTCAAGCTCAACGTGTGCACCAACCTGCCGTGCCAGCTGCGTGACGGCGAGAAGGCACTTGCGCACCTGTGCAAGAAGCTCGGCATCGAGCCTAGCGGCTCCACCGCCGACGGCCTCTTCACGGTGCAGCCCAGCGAGTGCCTCGGCGCTTGTGCCGACGCACCGGTGATGCTGGTCAACGACCGCCAGATGCTCAGCTTCATGAGCAACCAACGACTCGACGAGCTCGTCGATGTCCTGAAGGCCGACGCACATGCTTGACCTGTCGAAGTTCCAGGCCAAGGGCGTGGAGTCATGTTTCCACGACCGCCATATCGGCGCACAGATCTACGCCGGTCTGAACGGCAACAATTGGCGCCTTGCAGACTACGTGGCGCGCGGCGGCTATTCGGCGCTGAAGAAGATTCTCGGCAAGGACCAGCCGGAAGGCGGCGCCGGCATGACGCCCGAACAGGTCATCGCCGACGTCAAGCTGAGTGCACTTCGCGGCCGCGGCGGCGCGGGTTTCCCGACCGGTCTGAAGTGGAGCTTCATGCCGCGCCAGTATCCGGGCCCCAAGTACCTGGTGTGCAACAGCGACGAGGGTGAGCCCGGTACCTGCAAGGACCGCGACATCCTGGCCTACAACCCGCACATCGTCATCGAAGGCATGGCCATCGCTGCGTATGCGATGAATATCCGCACCGGCTACAACTACATCCACGGTGAGATCTTCGAGGCTTACGACCGCTTCGAAGAAGCGTTGGAAGAAGCGCGCGCCGCGGGCCTGCTCGGCGACAACATCCTCGGCAGCATGCACAGCTTCCAGCTCCATGCTTTCCACGGCTTTGGCGCCTACATCTGCGGCGAAGAAACTGCGCTGCTCGAATCGCTCGAAGGCAAGAAGGGCCAACCGCGCTTCAAGCCGCCGTTCCCGGCCAGCTTCGGCCTTTACGGCAAGCCGACGACGATCAACAACACCGAGACCTTCGCCGCGGTGCCGTGGATCATCAACAACGGCGGGCAGGCCTACCTGGAGTGCGGCAAGCCGAACAACGGCGGCACCAAGATCTTCAGCGTCGTCGGTGACGTGGAAAAGCCGGGCAACTTCGAAGTCCCGCTCGGCACGCCGTTCTCGAAGCTGCTGGAACTGGCCGGCGGCGTTAAGGGCGGCAAGCTGAAGGCCGTCATCCCGGGTGGCTCGTCGGCCCCGGTGCTGCCTGCGTCGATCATGCTTGAGACGACGATGGACTACGACGCGATCGCCAAGGCCGGCTCGATGCTGGGCTCGGGCGCGGTGATCGTGATGAACGACACCCGCTGCATGGTCAAGAGCCTGCTGCGGCTGAGCTATTTCTACATGCACGAAAGCTGTGGTCAGTGCACGCCGTGCCGCGAAGGCACCGGCTGGCTGTGGCGCATGGTCGACCGCATCGCCAAGGGCCAGGGCAAGGCCGAAGACCTGGCGTTGCTGGACAACGTGGCCGACAACATCAAGGGCCGCACCATCTGCGCGCTGGGTGACGCCGCCGCGATGCCGGTGCAGGCGATGCTGAAGCACTTCCGGCACGAGTTCGTGCACCTGATCGACCACAAGCGAAGCGTCGTCGATGCAGCGCCTATCGCGCGCGAGGCCGTGGCGGCCTGAGCAGGACCACAAGTCCATGATCGAACTCCAACTCGACGGCAAACCCGTCAGCGTTGTCGAAGGCAGCATGGTGATGCACGCGGCCGACGCCGCGGGCATCTACGTGCCGCACTTCTGCTATCACAAGAAGCTCAGCATCGCGGCCAACTGCCGCATGTGCCTGGTCGACATCGAGAAGATGCCCAAGCCGATGCCGGCCTGCGCCACACCCGTCACCAACGGGATGATCGTGCGCACCAAGAGCGACAAGGCCATCAAGGCGCAGAAGTCGGTGATGGAGTTCCTGCTCATCAACCACCCCCTGGACTGCCCCATCTGCGACCAGGGTGGCGAGTGCCAGCTTCAAGACCTGGCGGTCGGCTACGGCGCCAGCGCATCGCGCTACACCGAAGAAAAGCGCGTTGTTTTCCACAAGGACGTCGGCCCGCTGGTCAGCATGGAAGAGATGAGCCGCTGCATCCACTGCACGCGCTGCGTGCGCTTCGGCCAGGAAGTGGCCGGGGTGATGGAACTCGGCATGATCCATCGCGGCGAGCACAGCGAGATCACCACCGTTGCCGGCAGCACGATCGACAGCGAGTTGTCGGGCAACATGATCGACGTCTGTCCGGTCGGCGCGCTGACCAGCAAGCCCTTCCGCTACAGCGCGCGGACGTGGGAGTTGTCGCGCCGCAAGAGCGTGTCGCCGCACGACAGCACCGGTGCGAACCTGATCGTGCAGGTCAAGGCGAACAAGGTGATGCGCGTGGTGCCGCTGGAGAACGAAGCGGTCAACGAGTGCTGGATCGCCGACCGCGACCGCTTCTCGTACGAGGCGCTGAACAGCGACGCGCGGCTGACGCAGCCGATGATCAAGCAGGGCGGCGAGTGGCGCGCGGTGGACTGGAACACCGCGCTGGCCTACGTGGCCGACGGCTTGAAGCGCGTGAAGGCCGAGTTCGGCACAGCCGGGATCGGCGCGTTGGCGCATGCATCGTCCACGGTCGAAGAACTGCATCTGCTGGCCAAGCTGGTGCGCGGCCTGGGCAGCGAGAACATCGATCACCGCTTGCGCCATGCCGACTTCGGCAACGTGGCGCCGAGCGGCAGCGCACGCTGGCTCGGCACGTCCATCGCGTCGTTGTCGAAGCTCGACCGTGCCTTCGTGATCGGCTCGTTGCTGCGCAAGGATCACCCGCTGTTCGCGCAGCGCATCCGCCAGGCCAGCCGCCGTGGTGCGCAGGTGTCGAGCCTGCACGCGGCGCACGACGATTGGGCGATGACGGTGGCGAACCAGCTGACGGCAGCGCCTGGCGCGTGGGTGCAGGCGCTGGCCGGCGTGGCTGCTGCCGTCGCCGCCAGTGCTGGCGTTGCGGCACCGACCGACGCCCAAGCCGACGCGACCGCGCAGGCCGTCGCCCAGTCGATGCTCGGTGGGCATTCGAAGGCCATCCTGCTCGGCAACGCCGCTGCACAGCACCCGCAGGCCGGCACGCTGCTGGCGCTGGCGCAGTGGATCGGCCACCACACCGGCGCCAGCGTCGGCTATCTGGGTGACAGCGGCAACGGCGTGGGTGCGCAGCTTGTCAATGCACTACCCGGCGCAGGCGGCCTGAACGCCGGCCAGATGCTGTCGCAGCCGATGAAGGCGTTGCTGCTGCTGAACACCGAACCGGTGCTCGACGCCGCCGATGCCGCCGCCGCTGCTCAGGCGCTGAAAGGCAGCGGACTCGTCGTCGCGATGAGCGCGTTCAAGGACGTCGCTGCCGACGTCGCCGACGTGCTGCTACCGATCGCGCCGTTTACCGAAACCGCGGGCACCTTCGTCAACGCCGAAGGCCGCGTGCAGAGTTTCCACGGTGTCGTCAAGCCGCTTGGCGACACGCGCCCGGGCTGGAAGGTGCTGCGCGTGCTGGGTAACCTGCTAGGGCTGCCCGGCTTCGACTTCGAGACCAGCGACGACGTGAAGCGCGAAGCCCTCGGCGACGTCGATGCGCTAGCCGTGCGCATGGACAACATGACCGCCGCGTCGATGGCGGCTGCGCCGCAGGCCACCGGCTTGCAGCGCATCGCCGACGTGCCGATCTACGCCGCAGACGCCACCGTGCGCCGCGCTGCGTCGCTGCAGCTGACGACCGATGCGCGCGCCCCGCTGGTCGGCATTCCACCCGCTTTGTGGAAGCAGCTTGGCCTGCAGGCCGGTTGCAAGGTGCTGGTCGCGCAGGGGGCCGCGGCTGTGGTGCTGCCCGCGCAGCACGACGCCAGCCTCGCGGCCGACGCCGTGCGAATCGCCGCCGGCCACAAGAGCACCGCCGGGCTAGGGCCGATGTTCGGCCCGGTCACGGTCGAGAAGATCGCGGGAGTCTGATCGCGATGTTCGAACCGCTGCATCAGGCCGCCAACGTCACCCTCGGCCCGACGCTGTGGTTGGTGCTGTGGAGCCTGATCAAGATCGTCGCCGTGGTGCTGCCGCTGATGGGCTGCGTCGCGTACCTGACGCTGTGGGAGCGCAAGGCGATCGGCTGGACGCAGATCCGCCCCGGCCCCAATCGCGTCGGCCCGTTCGGATTGCTTACGCCGATTGCCGATGCGGTGAAGCTGATCTTCAAGGAGATCATTCGCCCGACCGCGGCGCACAAGGGCCTGTTCTTCCTGGCCCCGGTGATGACGATCATGCCGGCGCTCGCCGCCTGGGCCGTCATCCCGTTCGGCCCCGACGTGGCGCTGGCCAACATCAACGCCGGCCTGTTGTTCCTGATGGCGATCACCTCGCTCGAGGTCTATGGCGTCATCATTGCCGGCTGGGCCAGTAACTCGAAGTACGCCTTCCTGGGTGCGCTGCGCGCCTCGGCGCAGATGGTCAGCTACGAGATCGCGATGGGCTTCTGCCTCGTCGTCGTGCTGATGGTCGCCGGCAGCATGAACATGACCGACATCGTCATGTCGCAGGGCAAAGGCATCTTCGCCGACATGGGCGTCGGCATCCTGTCGTGGAACTGGTTGCCGCTGTTGCCGATCTTCGTCGTGTTCTTCATCTCGGGGCTGGCCGAGACCAACCGTCACCCCTTCGACGTGGTGGAAGGCGAGAGCGAGATCGTCGCCGGGCACATGATCGAGTACAGCGGCATGTCGTTCGCAATGTTCTTCCTGGCCGAGTACGCGAACATGATTCTGGTCAGCATGCTGACCACGCTGCTGTTCCTGGGCGGCTGGCTCAGCCCGGTCGGCTTCCTGCCCGACGGCTGGGGCTGGCTGTTCGCCAAGGTCTTCGTCGTCGTGACGATGTTCCTGTGGGTGCGCGCCACGTTCCCGCGCTTCCGCTACGACCAGATCATGCGATTGGGCTGGAAGATCTTCATCCCGATCACGCTGGTCTGGCTGGTCGTGGTGGGGCTGTGGATCCAGTCGCCGTTCGACATCTGGAAGTGAAACCATGAGCCACGTCAATCGAAGGGAGCGGGCCGAGCGCCGGGCCGCCCCAAGCCGGCCCGCCGCCCCCTCGGGGGGCCAGCGAACGTACGCGTCGGGCGGGGGGCTCCAATGAGCACGCTCACTGCGGTCAAAGAGGTTCTGTCCAGCTTCATGCTGACTGAGCTGTTCAAGGGCATGGCTTTGACGGGCAAGCACTTCTTCAAGCCCGCCATCACGGTGCAGTTCCCGGAAGAGAAGACGCCGCAGTCGCCGCGCTTCCGCGGCCTGCATGCGCTGCGCCGCTATGAAAACGGCGAAGAGCGCTGCATTGCCTGCAAGCTGTGCGAGGCGGTTTGCCCGGCGTTGGCCATCACGATCGAAAGCGAAGTGCGGGATGACGGCAGCCGCCGGACCACGCGCTACGACATCGACCTGACGAAGTGCATCTTCTGCGGCTTCTGCGAAGAGAGCTGCCCGGTCGATGCGATCGTCGAGACACACCACTTCGAGTACCACGGCGAAAAGCGCGGCGACCTCTACTTCACGAAGGACATGCTGCTCGCGGTCGGCGACCGCTACGAGAAGGAGATCGCCGCCAATCGCGCGGCCGACGCGCCGTACCGCTGAGAAGACTGACCCGCGGACCGGCCCTGCGGCCCGGGCGCTCTCAGGAGGGGCGCCGCACACACAACAACAACCATGGATTCCACGACCGCCCTGTTCTACGTTTTCTCTGCCGTTCTGTTGGTGGCCGCGTTCCGCGTCATCACCGCGCGCAGCACGGTGCATGCGGCGCTGTATCTGGTGCTATCGTTTTTCAGCGCGGCCTGCCTGTGGATGCTGCTGCGCGCCGAATTCCTGGCCATCGCGCTGGTGCTGATCTACGTCGGCGCGGTGATGGTGCTGTTCCTGTTCGTGGTGATGATGCTGGACATCAACACCGACAGCTTCCGAGACGGCTTCTGGAAGCACCTGCCGGTAGCCGGCCTGGTCGGCGCGGTCATCGCGGTGGAAATGGCGCTGGTGCTGATGCGCGGCTTCAACGTGCAGCCGCCGGTCATCACGGCGGCCGGTGCGGCCAAGGTGGCCGAGGTCGGCAACACCAAGATGCTCGGCATCGAGATCTATACCGATTACCTGTACCCGCTGCAGATCGCCGCCGTGCTGCTGCTGGTGGCCATCGTCGCGGCCATCGCGCTGACGCTGCGCACGCGCAAGGACTCGCGGCACATGGACCCGAGCCAGCAGGTGCGCGTGAAGGCCGCTGACCGTGTTCGCATCGTGAAGATGGATGCGGTAATCGAGAAGCCGTCGGCACCCGTTGCGCCGGAGGCCAAGCCATGATCGGCCCGGTCACGCTCGGCCACTACCTGTCGCTGGGCGGCGTGCTGTTTGCGCTGTCGGTGATCGGCATCTTCCTCAACCGCCGCAACCTGATCGTGCTGTTGATGGCCATCGAGCTGATGCTGCTGGCTGTCAACCTCAACTTCATCGCGTTTTCGCACTACCTGCCGGTCGAGGCCGATCGCATGGCCGGGCAGGTCTTCGTGTTCTTCATCCTCACCGTGGCGGCGGCCGAATCGGCCATCGGCCTGGCGATCCTGGTCGTGCTGTTCCGCAACCGGTCGTCGATCAATGTCGAAGAGCTCGACGAATTGAAGGGCTGAACGCAGCCATGGCTTCCACACTGTCCCAAGGCTTGCTGCTGACGGTGCCGCTGGCACCGCTGGCCGGCGCCGTCATCGCTGGCCTGTTCGGCAAGACGGTGGGGCGCCGCGGCGCGCATTTCTTCACCATCCTGGGCGTGCTGGTGGCGTTCGTCATCTCTGCCTACGTATTGGCGCAGGTGGCGGGCGGCGCGCGCTTCAACGAGACGATCTACCAGTGGATGGTCGTCGGCAAGCTGGTGATGGAAGTCGGCTTCCTCGTCGATGGCCTGACGGCGATGATGATGTGCGTGGTGACCTTCGTGTCGCTGATGGTGCACATCTACACCATCGGCTACATGGAAGAGGACCCGGGCTACCAGCGCTTCTTCAGCTACATCAGCCTGTTCACGTTCAGCATGCTGATGCTGGTGATGAGCAACAACTTCCTCCAGCTCTTCTTCGGCTGGGAGGCGGTGGGCCTGGTCAGCTACCTGCTGATCGGCTTCTGGTTCAAGCGGCCGACCGCGGTTTTCGCCAACATGAAGGCTTTCCTGGTCAACCGCGTCGGCGACTTCGGCTTCATCCTCGGCATCGGCCTGATCGTCGCCTACGGCGGCACGCTGAACTATGCCGAAGCCTTTGCCAAGGCGCCGGAACTGGCCAAGCTCACGTTCCCGAATCCGTTTGGCGGCAGCGACTGGATGCTGATCACGGTCGCCTGCATCTGCCTGTTCATCGGCGCGATGGGCAAGAGCGCGCAGTTCCCGCTGCACGTCTGGCTGCCCGATTCGATGGAAGGCCCGACGCCGATCAGCGCGCTGATCCACGCCGCGACGATGGTGACGGCCGGCATCTTCATGGTCGCGCGCATGTCGCCGCTGTTCGAACTCAGCGATACCGCGCTGAACTTCGTGCTGGTCATCGGCGCGATCACGGCGCTGTTCATGGGCTTCCTGGGCATCATCCAGAACGACATCAAGCGCGTGGTCGCGTACTCGACGCTGTCCCAATTGGGTTACATGACGGTGGCGCTCGGCGCCTCGGCATACAGCGTGGCGGTATTCCACCTGATGACGCACGCGTTCTTCAAGGCGCTGCTGTTCCTGGCCGCCGGCAGCGTGATCATTGGCATGCACCACGATCAGGACATCCGCAACATGGGCGGCCTGCGCAAGCACATGCCCATCACGTGGATCACCGCGTTGGTGGGCTCGCTGGCGCTGATCGGCACGCCGTTGTTCGCGGGCTTCTACAGCAAGGACAGCATCATCCTGGCGGTCGAGGCCAGCAACCTGCCCGGCACGCCTTTCGCGATCTTCGCGGTCGTGGCGGGTGTGTTCGTGACGGCGTTCTATTCGTTCCGGATGTACTTCCTGGTCTTCCACGGGCCGGAGCGCTTCCACCACAAACCGTTCCCGCCGGAAGACGACCATGCCCATGCGGACGACCATGGTGCGGCCGACGACCGCGGCAAAGCCCACGCCCGATCGCACGCGGACAAGCACGCGCACACGCCCCGTGAATCACCCTGGGTCGTGATCGCGCCGCTGGTGCTGCTGGCGATCCCCTCGGTGGTGATCGGCTTCATGACCGTCCAGCCGATGCTCTTCGGCGAACTGCTCAAGGACTCGATCTTTGTCGATGCGGCCAAGCACCCGGCGATGGCCGAGCTGGCCAAGGGCTTCCACGGCGCGGCGGCGATGGCGCTGCATGGTTTGCAGACGCTGCCGTTCTGGCTGGCCGCTGCGGGCGTGTTCACCGCGTGGCTCTTCTACATCAAGATGCCGTCGCTGCCGCTGGCCTTCGACCGTGCGTTGAAGCCGGTGCGCACCGTGCTCGAGAACAAGTACTACCTGGACTGGTTCAACGAACACGTGCTTGCGGCAGGCGCGCGCCTGCTCGGCAAGGGCCTGTGGAAGGGTGGCGACATGGCAGTCATCGACGGCACCATCAACGGCTCTGCGCGCGCCGTTGCAGGCTTCGCCGCTGTGCTGTCTTCGTTGCAGACCGGTCGCCTGTACCTGTACGCGTTGGTGATGCTGCTCGGCATCTTCGGCCTGCTGACCTGGCAGCTGTGGCCGTACTTTCTCAGCATGGCCCGCTGAACGCGCCCGGCGACAAGAAAGAAACAAGAAGATGTCCGGTTTGTTGAGCGTCGCCATCTGGTTGCCGATCGCCTTCGGGGGTCTGCTGCTGGCGGTGGGCAGGGATGAACACGCGGGCGTCGTGCGTGCTGTGGCGCTGGTCGGCGCGGTGTCGTCGTTCTTCGTCACCATCCCGTTGATCACCGGTTTCGACCAGACGACAGCCGCGCTGCAATACGTAGAGCGGCTGCCGTGGATCGAGCGCTTCAACGTCAACTACCACCTGGGCGTCGACGGCCTGTCGGTGTGGTTCGTCCCGCTCACGGCGTTCATCACCGTCATCGTGGTGATCGCCGCGTGGGAGGTGATCACCGAACGCATCGCGCAGTACATGGGGGCGTTCCTGATCCTGTCGGGCCTGATGGTCGGCGTGTTCTGCGCCGCCGACGGCATGCTGTTCTACGTCTTCTTCGAAGCCACGCTGATCCCGATGTACATCATCATCGGTGTCTGGGGCGGGCCGAACCGCGTCTACGCGGCGTTCAAGTTCTTCCTGTACACGCTGCTCGGTTCGCTGTTGATGCTGATCGCGCTGGTCTACCTGTACTTCAAGAGCGGCGGCAGTTTCGACATTGCGGCGTGGCACGAACTGCCATTGCCGCTGAACGCGCAGAGCCTGTTGTTCTTCGCCTTCCTGGCCGCTTTCAGCGTCAAGGTGCCGATGTGGCCGGTGCACACCTGGCTGCCCGACGCGCACGTCGAGGCGCCCACCGGCGGCTCGGTCGTGCTGGCAGCCATCATGCTGAAGCTGGGCGCCTATGGCTTCCTGCGCTTCAGCCTGCCCATCGCCCCCGACGCGGCGCGCGAATTCGATTGGCTGATGATCACGCTCAGCCTTGTCGCGGTGCTCTACATTGGCCTGGTGGCACTGGTGCAGCAGGACATGAAGAAGCTGGTCGCCTACAGCTCGATTGCGCACATGGGCTTCGTCACGCTGGGCTTCTTCATCTTCAACCCGCTGGGGGTGTCGGGCGCGATCGTGCAGATGGTCAGCCACGGCTTCGTCTCGGGTGCCATGTTCCTGTGCATCGGCGTGCTCTACGACCGGATGCATTCGCGCGAGATTTCCTCGTACGGCGGTGTGGCCAACACCATGCCCAAGTTCGCTGCGTTCGCGGTGCTGTTCGCGATGGCCAACTGCGGCCTGCCGGGCACGGCCGGTTTCGTCGGCGAGTGGATGGTCATCCTCGGTGCCGTGCAATTCAACTTCTGGATCGGCCTGCTCGCATCCACCACGTTGATCTTCGGCGCCGCCTACACGCTGTGGATGGTCAAGCGGGTGTACTTCGGCGACGTGGCCAACGACGACGTGAAGGCACTCACCGACATCAACGGCCGTGAGTTCCTGATGCTGTCGATCCTGGCCATTGCCGTGCTGTGGATGGGCCTGTACCCGAAGCCCTTCACCGACGTGATGAACGTGTCGGTCGACGCGCTGCTCAAGCACGTCGCTGCGCCGAAGCTGCCGTGATCAACCAGAACCAAAGCCAGAACAACAGCACGCCATGAACTGGTCCACGGTCGCCCCCGAAATCTGGCTCCTGGTGATGTCCTGCGTGGTCCTGCTCGCCGACCTGTGGGTCGAAGGCGAGGATCGCGCCGTCACGTTCTGGCTGACGCAATTCACGGCCGGCGTGTTCGCCGCCCTCCACCTCGTGCTGCACAACGCCGGGGCCACCTCCTACGGCCTCGGCGGCATGGTCGTCACCGACCCGATGGGTCACCTGCTGGCGTTCTTTGCCGCTGTGGCGGTGATGGTCACGCTCGGCTACGCGCGCCCCACGCTGGCTGCGCGCGACATGCTCAAGGGCGAATTCTTCACGCTGAGCCTGTTCGTGCTGCTGGGCATCTCGGTGATGTGCTCAGCCAACAATTTCCTGGTCGTCTACCTGGGGCTGGAGCTGATGAGCCTGTCGCTGTACGCACTGGTGGCGCTGCGCCGCGAGCATGCCTTGGCGACCGAAGCGGCGATGAAGTACTTCGTGCTCGGCGCGCTGGCCAGCGGCTTCCTGCTGTATGGCCTGAGCATGATGTATGGCGCCACCGGCTCGCTCGAGATCCCGCGCGTCTTCGAGGCCATCGGTACCGGCCGCATCAACAAGGAAGTGCTGGTCTTCGGTGTGGTGTTCGTCGTCGCCGGCCTGGCCTTCAAGCTCGGTGCCGCGCCGTTCCACATGTGGGTACCCGACGTGTACCAGGGCGCGCCGACCTCGGTGACGCTGTTGATCGGCGGTGCGCCCAAGTTCGCGGCCTTTGCCATCACGATCCGCCTGCTCGTCGAAGGCATGCTCGGCCTGGCGGTGGACTGGCAGCAGATGTTCATCGTGCTGGCCATCGCGTCGCTGGTGGTCGGCAACGTGGCTGCCATCGCGCAGAAGAACCTGAAGCGCATGCTGGCCTACTCGACGATCGCGCAGATGGGCTTCGTTCTGCTGGGCTTGTCGGCCGGTGTCGTCAGCGGCAACACGCTGTCGGCGGCCAACGCCTACAGCTCGGCGATGTTCTACATGGCCGCGTATGTATTGACGACGCTCGGCACCTTCGGGCTGATCATGTACTTGTCGCGCCAGGGCTTCGAGAGCGAACAGATCGACGACCTGGCCGGCCTGTCGCGCCGCAGCCCGTGGGTGGCGGGCGTGATGACGGTGTTCATGTTCTCGCTGGCGGGTGTGCCGCCGATGATCGGCTTCTTCGCCAAGCTGTCGGTGATCCAGGCGCTGGTCACCACCAACGTCACCGGCTACATCGTGCTGGCGGTGTTCGCCGTTGTGTTCTCGCTGGTCGGCGCCTTCTACTACCTGCGGGTGGTCAAGGTGATGTGGTTCGACGAGCCCGTGGATGGCGTCGAAGGGCTGGTGCGCGGCGGCGGCGTGTCGGCGCTGCTGGCGCTCAACGGCGCCGCGGTCTTGCTGTTGGGGGTGTTCTCGGGCGGCTTGATGGCCGTGTGCCGCGACGCCATCCAGCGCACCTTCACGAGTTGAACAATACCCCCACGGAGCGGATTCGCCGCCGCCTCTTCAAGGGGGCAGCGGCGACGGGCCGGCTGAACCAGACCCGTGGCGTCGGCTGGATGTTGCGGTCGATCTCGCAGCAGCGCGAACCACGCCGCCAGCCCAGCGCCGCCCGCTATGAGTGAGCCCGCCGACGAATCGGACGAGCACCTGCGCGAACGCTTCGCCGGCCAGCGCGAAATTCTCAGCGTGGGCTGGCTCGAACTGCGGCGCGACAGCGTTCACCTGCCCGACGGCGGCATGGCCACGCGCGAATACATCCAGCACCCCGGCGCCGTCGCCGTGCTGCCGTTGCTTGACGACGGCCGCGTGGTGCTGGTGCGCCAGTTCCGCTACCCCGTTGCCAAGGTGTTGCTCGAACTGCCCGCGGGCAAGCGCGAAACGGGTGAAGACCTGCTCCATTGCGCCGCTCGCGAACTGGCTGAAGAGACCGGCTACCGCGCCACCGAATGGGCCTACGCGGGCGAGATCCACAACGCCGCGGCCTATGCCACCGAAAGCATCTGGCTGTACTTCGCGCGCGGCCTGGTTCCCGGGCCGCAGCGGCTGGACGAAGGCGAGTTCGTCGAGGTCGTGGTGCACAGCGAGGCCGAGCTCGATGCGATGCAGGCCGCGGGCGAACTGCCCGACGTCAAGACCGTGATCGGATTGCACCTTTTGCAACGCTGGCGCGCAGGCGCCAGAACTCTCGATTGGCGGGCCGCGCCGACAATCACGCCATGAAAGTGCTCAACCTTCCATGAAAGTGCTGAACCTTCGGTGTGCCAACGGCCACGGCTTCGAAGGCTGGTTCGGCAGTGAAGACGACTTCCTCGACCAGATTGGCCGCGGTCTGCTCGAATGCCCGATGTGCGCCGACAAGGTCGTCACACGCATGCCTTCCGCGCCGCGGCTGAATCTGTCGGGTGCGCGCGAGGCGGCCGAGCCGCCCGCGCAGAAGCCGGGGACGCCGCAGGCCGTGACGACCGCCACCACCACGGCCACCGCCGTACCGGCCGACCTGCAAGCCGCGTGGTTCGGCGCCGTGCGCGAATTGATGGCCCGCACCGAAGACGTCGGCGAGCGCTTCGCCGAAGAGGCGCGCCGCATCCACTACGGTGAAACACCGGAGCGTGGCATCCGCGGCCAAGCCACCGCCGAAGAGCGCGCCGCGCTGCGCGAAGAGGGCATCGAGACGCTGGCATTGCCGGTGCCGCATGCGTTGAAAGGCCCGGTGCAATAGGTCATGGACCGCCCGGCCGTCAAGGACATCAGCGACGAGCGCCTCCGCGACGCCGTGGCCGCGCCTACAGCAGACGACCGGGGTTCAACAGGTTGAGTGGGTCGAGCGCGGCCTTGATGCTGCGCATCATCGACAGCGCCACCGGATCCTTGCGCGCCGCGAGCTCGTCGCGCTTGAGCGCGCCGATGCCGTGTTCGGCCGAGAAGCTGCCGCCGTACGGCACCAGCGCATCGAAAACCAGCGTGTTCACGGCGTGCTCTTTCTCAGCCAGGAACTGCTTCGCATCGACACCGACCGGCGCTTGCACGTTGTAGTGCAGGTTGCCGTCGCCGAGGTGGCCGAAGTTAACAAGGCGCACACCGGGATAACGCTCCGCGAGCGCGGCATCCGTCCGCGCAACGAATTCGGGAATCGCCGACACCGGCAGCGAGATGTCGTGCTTGATGTTGACGCCTTCTTCGGCCTGGGCCAGCGGGATCGATTCGCGCACGTGCCACAGCGCTGCGCTCTGGGCCAGGCTCTCGGCGATGGCGGCGTCGTCGACTTCGCCGGCTTCGATGGCCGAGCCGAGCAGTGCCTCGAAGCGCGCACGGGCGGCCTCGATGCCCTCGGTGTCGCTGGCTTCGATCAGCACCGTCCACCGGGCGTTTGGCAGCGGACGCGGCAGGGTGGGGAAGTGGCGCGCGACCAATTCCAACGCGAAGCGGCCCATGATTTCGAAGCCGGTCAGCCCGGCGCCGAGCCGGCCGCGCGCGCGCTTCAGCAGCGCCACGCAGGCATCTAGCGACGCACAACCCGCAAAGGCCGTCAACGTGGCCACCGGTAGCGGCGCCGCCTTCAACGTGGCGGCCGTGATGATGCCGAGCGTGCCTTCGCTGCCGATCAGCAGATCGCGCAAGTCGTACCCAGTGTTGTCCTTGCGCAGGCCGCTCAGGCCGTGCCACACCTCACCCGAAGCTGTCACGACTTCAAGCCCCAGACACTGTTCGCGCGCATTGCCATAACGCAGCACCTGTGTACCACCGGCGTTGGTCGCCAGGTTGCCGCCAATCGTGCAGCTGCCTTCGGCAGCCAGGCTCAGTGGAAACAGCAGGCCGCGTTCGCGCGCTGCTTGCTGCACGGCCTGCAACACGCAGCCGGCTTCGGCGACCAGCGTGAGGTTCGCTTCGTCGATGGTGCGGATGCGGTTCAGACGTTGCAGGCTCAGCAGTACCTGCGTGCCGCTGTCGTCCGGCACACCGCCGCCGACGAGCCCGGTGTTGCCGCCCTGCGGCACGATCGAGACACGCGCCGCAGCGCATGCGCGGACAACGGCGGCCACTTCGTCGGTGCTGCCGGGCCGCACCACCGCCAGCGCCTTGCCGCGCCAGCGACGGCGCCAGTCGAGCTCCCAGGCCGAGAGGTCGCCATCGGTCAGCACGTAGGCCGCGCCGATGGCCGCGCGCAGCTTGTCGAGCAACGTCGCCGTACTCACGCAGCACTCACCCAGCGCTCAAGCGGAAGCAGGCGCAGCCGCCGCGCCGTTGCGCAGCCGCAGCCGGATGTACGCCGCGCAGGCGCCGAACAGCAGCAAACCCAGGAACACCTCCAGTGCCGCCAGCCGCTGCCCGACGCCGCCTTCGGTGGCGGCGCGCGCCACGCCTTCCATCACATACAGCCAGATCAACAGGCTCAGCCAGCGGTAGGTGTACATGCGGTGGCGCCAAAGCCCGACAACACAAAGCGCCAGCGGCAACACCTTCAGCGCCAGCGTGCCGCTGCCGGTGGGCGCCAGCCACAGCTCCCAGGCCAGCCCGAGCGCGATCAGGCCCAGCAGCCCGGCCAGCGCCACAGCGCGGGCCTGGCGCACCGCAGCGGGTGGCGCGGTAGGTGGCGCGGAAGATGGCGTGGTCGGCGATGCAGCGTCGGTGGGAATCACGCTGGCATCATATCGACCATGGATTCACCGCAGCCCCGGCCCCAAGGCCTTGCAGGTTGGCTGGCGGACTTGCTCGACACGCTGCGCCACTGGCCGTGGTCCGACACGCTGCGCACCTTGCGCGAGCGTTTTCGCGAAGACCGTCTCGGCCTCACCGCCGGCAGCCTGACCTTCACCACGCTGATAGCGCTCGTCCCGCTGGTCACGGTGATGTTGGCCGTGTTCTCGGCCTTCCCGATGTTTGCCAACTTCCAGACCGCGCTGCAGAAGTACTTCCTGCAGAGCCTGGTGCCCGACAACATCGCCGCACCGGTGCTGCGTGCGCTCACGATGTTCGCCAGCAAGGCCAGCCGCATGGGCACGGCGGGGCTGTTGCTGCTGGCGGCGACTGCGCTGGCGATGGTGCTGACGATCGACCGCACGCTGAACACCATCTGGCGCGTGCGACAGCGCCGGCCGTTTGCGCAGCGGCTGCTGGTCTACTGGACGGCATTGACACTGGGGCCGTTGGCGCTGGGCATCAGCCTCTCGGTCGCGAGCTATGCGTTGTCGGCCTCGAAGGGCCTGGTGGCCGCGCTGCCCGGCGGCCTGACGGTGCTGCTCGATGCGATCGAGTTCGGTCTGCTTGCAACCGTTGCTGCCGCGGTCTTCTACTACGTGCCGTACACGGCAGTGCGATGGCGCCACGCGTGGGCGGGTGCGATCTTCGTGGCGGTGGCCTTCGAGCTGGCGAAGAAGCTGCTGGCCTGGTATGTCGATTCGGTGCCGACGTACTCGATGGTCTACGGCGCATTCGCCACCGCGCCGATCCTGCTGCTGTGGATCTACCTGGTCTGGGTGATCGTGCTGCTGGGCGCGGTGATTGCCGCCTCTGCGCCGAGCCTGCAGCTCGGCCTGGCGCGGCGCGACAGCGTGCCGGGATGGCGCTTCGAGTTGGCGTTGGGGGCGTTGCGCGCGCTGGTGGATGCACGGCGCTCTTCCGCCGGTGGGCTGAGCTTGATCGCTCTGGCGCAGGCGCTGCGTGTGGACCCGTTGCAGTTGGAGCCTCTGATGGAGCTGCTGATCGAGCTCGGCTGGATCGGCCGGCTCGACGAGGCCGGCAGCCCGCGGTGGGTGCTCTTGTGCGAGCCGGTGAACACCCTGATCGCGCCGCTGGTCGATCAGACGCTGTTGGCGCCAGCTGCCGTGACGGCGGGGTTTCGGCACGGGGCCGGTGTGGATCGGCTGAGCTTGGCGGACGTGCTGGCGGGTTGAGTCCCGCCAAGCTCAGAGCTTCACCTTGCCAGTCCAGATGTCCCGGTACATCGCCCAGTCGCCCAGGAAGCTGTACAGCGGCCGCTTGAAGCTGGCCGGCTTGTTCTTCTCGAAGCCGAAATGGCCGATCCACGCGAAGGCATAGCCGCACAGCAGGCCGATCAATACCCACCAGGGCCGGCCGGTCGTGAGGGCCAGCACCAGGCACACCAGCCCGAGCGACGAGCCGACGAAGTGCAGCCGCCGGCAGGTCCGGTTGCTGTGCTCCGTCAGATAGAACGGATAGAACGCCGCAAAACTCTTGAACGAGCGCGGGTCGACAGCGGTCGGGCGCGTAGCGGCGGTGGCGGTCGAAGTCTTCATCGTTGCCTCACTCAGGAAAGTGCACAGCGCTAGGCCAGCGCTTCGCGCAGCGCGGCCAGCGTCGGGTCGGGTGCCTCGGCCATCGGGAAATGGCCGGCGTTGACTGTGACCACGCGCGCCTTCAGGCGCTGCGCCACGTCGCGCGCGGCCCTTGGCAGCGTCATCTGGTCGTGCGCGCCGAGCACCAGTGTGGCGGGGCAGCGTACCTGGGCCGCGGCGTCCAACCCGCCGGCGTACGTGTTGCAGGCCGCGTAGTCGGTGACGAACAAGTTGCCGCCGGTCTGCGCGTTCATCACCTGCCGCATCAAGGCCCGCGCCATGCCGCGAATCCACATGCCAGGGCCGGGGTACGAGGGCTTGGCGGCGAGCGTCGAGTAAGAAAACATCACGACGCGGTCGATGGCGGCCAGCGTGTCGGTGCGGCCCAGGTCGAGCAGCGCCTGCGGCACCGGCATCGGCACGGCGGTGCCGATCATCGCGAGGTGGCTCACGCGGTCCGGCGCCATCGCAGCGATTTCGAGCGCCACCAGCGAGCCCATGCTGTGGCCGACCAGCGCCGCGCGCTGCACGCCGGCTGCGCTCAGCGCCTTCGGCACCCACGCCGCCATCGCCTCGATACTCGTCAACGCGGGCCCCGCGCTGCGGATGTGGCCGGGCAGATCGAAGGCCAGCACGCTGCGGCCGTGGTTGGCGAACCAGCGTGCCAGCAGCGTCCAGCCGCTGTGGTCGAACATGGCCCCGTGCAGGAACACGACGCAGGGCAGGGCGGGGTCGAACGTTTTCCCGCCGGTGTATGCATAGGCCTCGCGGCCGTCGACGCTGAGGATCACGCCGGCACCTTGTCCGCCACCTTGAAGGCGCGCTTCAGGTCGTCGATCAGGTCGTCGGGGTCTTCGAGGCCGATGCTCAGGCGGATCGTGCCGGCCGTGATGCCGGCTGCCGCCAGCGCGGCATCGTCCATCCGGAAATGGGTGGTGCTCGCCGGGTGGATCACCAGCGATCGGCAGTCACCGACGTTGGCCAGGTGCGAGAACAGCTTCAGCGCTTCGATGAACGCACGGCCCTGGTTTCGTGAGCCCTTGAGATCGAAGCTGAACACCGCGCCGCACCCGCGCGGAAGCAACCGCAATGCCAGCGCGTGGCTCGGGTGGCCTTCCAACTCGGGGTAGCCCACACCCGCCACCTGTGCGTGCGCAGCCAGGAAGGCCACCACCTTGCGTGTGTTCTCGACATGCCGCGCCATGCGCAGCGGCAGCGTCTCCACGCCTTGCAGGATCAGCCACGCGGTGTGCGGGCTCATGCACGCACCGAAGTCGCGCAGGCCCTCGCGGCGGGCGCGCAGCAGGAACGCGCCTTCGGTGCTTTCCTCGGCGAAGACCATGCCGTGGAAGCCGGCGTAAGGCTGGTTCAACTCCGGAAAGCGTGCCGCGCCGCGCCAGTCGAAGTTGCCGCCGTCGACCAAAACGCCGCCGACCGCGGTGCCATGGCCGCACAAGAACTTGGTCGCTGAGTGGAAGACGAGGTCGGCACCGTGGTCGATCGGCTTCATCAGCCACGGTGTGGTGAAGGTGCTGTCCACCAGCAAGGGCACGCGGGCTTCATGGGCGATGGCGGCCACGGTCGGTACATCCAGCACGTCGAGGCCCGGGTTGCCCAGCGTCTCGCCGAACAGCAGCTTCGTGTCGGGCCGGATGGCGGCACGCCAGCCGTCGATGTCGCCCGGCTTGACGAAGGTGGTGTGGATTCCAAAACGCGCAAGGGTGTAGTGCAGCAGGTTGTGGCTGCCGCCGTACAGCGCGCTGCTGGCGACGATGTGCGAACCGGCGCCGGCCAGCGTGGTGATGGCCAGGTGCAAGGCAGCCTGCCCGCTGGCGGTGGCGATGGCACCGATGCCGCCATCCAGCGCCGCGATGCGTTCTTCGAGCACCGCATTGGTCGGGTTGCTGATGCGGCTGTAGACGTGGCCCGAGCGTTCCAGGTTGAACAGGCTGGCGGCGTGTTCGCTGCTTTCGAAGACAAAGCTGGTAGACAGCACCAACGGCACCGCGCGGGCGCCGGTGGTGGGGTCGGGCGCAGCGCCGGCATGCAGCGCCAGGGTGTCGAAACCAGGGTCTGAGGCACCGGGCATGGATTCGCTTTTTCGGGTCACAAACGCAAAAGATTGTGGGCTATATTGAATCGATGAAGGTCACCGACATCCTGCGCGTCAAGGGCAACACGCTGTTCACCATCACGCCCGACCAACTGCTGGCGGAAGCGGCCAAGACGATGGCCGAACTCGACATCGGCTCGTTGGTCGTGATGGAGCACGGCGACCTGGTCGGCATGCTGACTTTTCGCGAGGTGATCCAGGCCGTGGTGGCCAACGGCGGCGCCCTCGGCACGCGGCACGTGCGCAGCGTGATGGACGACGCCCCGCTGACATGTACGCCCGAGACCGAGATCGACGAGGTGCGCCGCATGATGCTGCTGCGCCACGCGCGCTACATGCCGGTCCTGGACAAGCGCACGCTGATGGGCGTGGTCTCGTTCTACGACGTGGCCAAGACGGTGGTCGACGCGCAGGACTTCGAGAACCGCATGCTCAAGGCCTACATCCGCGACTGGCCGGCCGACGGCTCACCGCCCGTGATGGGCGGCTGAAAGCGCACCGGCCTGCCGCGGCAGCCGACGCTCGCCGCAGACCGACACCGCGAGCCGTCGGCGCTGAATAGAATTCAGCGCTTCGATGTCCGGCAGCACCTTCGGCGAACTGTTTCGCGTCACCAACTTCGGCGAGAGCCACGGCCCGGCCATCGGCTGCGTGATCGACGGCTGCCCACCGGGCCTGGCCCTCACCGAAGCCGACATCCAGTTCGAGCTCGACCGCCGCCGCCCCGGCACCAGCCGGCACGTCACGCAGCGCCAGGAGGCCGATGCGGTCGAGATCCTGTCGGGGGTGTACGAAGGGCTCACCACCGGCACGCCGGTCGCGCTGCTGATCCGCAACACCGATCAACGCAGCAAGGACTACGGCAACCTGCTCGACACCTTCCGGCCCGGCCATGCCGACTACGCGTACTGGCGCAAGTACGGCCACCGCGACCCGCGCGGTGGTGGCCGCTCGTCGGCGCGGCTGACGGCGCCGACGGTGGCCGCGGGTGCCGTTGCGCGCAAGTGGTTGAAGCAGCAACACGGCACCACCTTCAGCGGCTGGATGAGCGCACTCGGCGAGATCGAGATTCCGTTCGAGGACGAGGCACACATCCCGAACAACCCGTTCTTCGCCGCCAATGCCAGCCTGATCGAACAGCTCGAAGCGCACATGGACGCGCTGCGCAGGGCCGGCGATTCCTGCGGCGCGCGCATCGAGGTGCGCGCACGCGGCGTGCCGGTCGGTCTGGGCGAGCCGCTGTACGACCGGATCGATGCCGACATCGCCTTCGCAATGATGGGTCTGAATGCCGTCAAGGGCGTCGAGATCGGCGCCGGCTTCGCTTGTGTGGCGGCGCGCGGCAGCAGCTTCGGCGATGAGCTAACGCCCGAAGGCTTTGCCAACAACAACGCCGGCGGCGTGCTGGGCGGCATCAGCACCGGGCAGGACCTGGTGGTGCGCATCGCCGTCAAGCCCACGAGTTCGATCCGCACGCCGCGCCACAGCATCGACCGCGAAGGCCACCCGACCACGGTCGAAACCCACGGCCGCCACGACCCCTGCGTCGGCATCCGCGCCACCCCGATCGCAGAAGCGTTGCTGGCTCTGGTCGTGATGGACCATGTGCTGCGCCACCGCGCGCAATGCGCCGATGTGACACTGCCGGTGCCCGCGATCGCCGCTGCCGCGCCCGGCGCGGCGTGAAGCCCGCGCGCTCGGTGCTTGCGGCCTACGCCGCGCTGTCCGGCTGCTACTTCGCCGCCATCGGCCTGTTCAACCCCTATGCCCCACTGTGGTTCCAGTCGCTCGGCATGTCGACGCTGGCCATCGGCGCCATCGCGTCTTTGCAGGCCTGGACGCGTGTCGTCGCGCCGTACGGCTGGGGCTGGCTGGGTGACCACCGCGGCAGCCGCGTCGGGCTGATCCGGCTGGCCGCCGCGGGCGCGCTGGCGGCGGCACTCGGGCTGGTCGGCGTCGAAGGCGCGGTGCCGATCGCCGTCGTCACGACCCTGCTGTTCCTCGCCAACGGCGGCATCCCGCCGTTGTACGAAGCCACGTTGGCGCAGTTGCTGAACACCCCCGGCGGGGTCGACCCGCAGCGCTACGGTCGCGTGCGGATGTGGGGCTCGGTCGGGTTCATCGTTTCGGTGACGGGCTTTGGTGCGCTGCTCGAAACCGTGGGCATCGGTGTCTTCCCCGCCTTTGTGGCGGTCATGAATGCAGGGCTCCTGGCCGCCGCGCTGCGCCTGCCCCCCAGCCGCGACGTGATCGCGCACGACGAGCCCGCGCCGCCGGTGCTGCCGCTGCTGCGCCAGCCGCCGGTGGCCTGGTTCTTCGCGTCGATGTTCTTCACCGTGCTGGCGCACACCAGCCTGTACAGCTTCTTCTCGCTGTACCTGGTGGCGCTGGGCTACGGCAAGGGCATGGTCGGCGCGCTGTGGGCGGTGTCGGTGGTGGTCGAGATCGCCTTCTTCGCGCTGGGTGGTGCGTGGTTCGGCAAGTACCGGCCCGAAAGCTGGTTGGCTGCGGTGGGCGCGGTGACGACGGCGCGCTTCCTGCTGGTAGCGATGGCTGGTGCAGCAGGCGGCGGGCTGTGGACACTGCCGCTGTTGGTGCTGTCGCAGCTGGCTCACGCGATCACCTTTGCGGCGCACCACACAGCCTGCATCCAGCTCGTGCAGCGGCACTTTCCAGGCCGGCTGCGTGGGCGCGGGCAGGCGCTGTACACGGTGCTCGGCTACGGGATGTCAGGCGTGTTCGGCGGGCTGGGCGGCGGCTGGTTGATCGAGCGCAGCGGCTTCATGGCCCTGTTCGGCGCGGCGGCGCTGGCCGGGCTGGCGGCATGGGGCTGCGCCCGGCGCGCGGCATCGACCGCAGCCGACGCGGCCTGAGGCCCAGCCAGCGCGAATCTGGCGGCCAATATCTGGCGGCCATTCGCCAGCCATATCGCCGCTTCATCCATCTGACGCGCGGCAACACTGGCGACACCCCAAACGAATACCGGCCGCACCGGGTTCGAGACACGCCATGACCTCGATGACCACCGCATCAGCCCTCGCCCCACCCGCTACCGGCAATTTGCTGCCTGCGTACTTCCGCTATCACGGCCTCTGGGCACCCGGGGTGCGGTTGATGCGTGCCATCGGTTTTCGCGCCAAGGCCGTGATCATTGCGGCCACCTTCCTGCTGCCGCTGGTCTTGATCGGCTGGCAGTACCTGACTGCTACCAACAGTGCCATCGATTTCTCAGCCAAGGAACGCACCGGCGTGGCCTATGCCCGCGCCGCCATGCCGGTGCTGGAGCAGGCCTTGCGCGCGCAGCTCGACACTGCCGGCTCGCTGAGCGGCAGCAACCCGGCCGCGGCCCTGGATGCCCATGCCCGCCGGGTTGCCGAGCAACTGGTCCTGCTGGGCCAAAGCAACGACAGCTCGAACCTGACGCTGGACCCGGACATCGACACCTATTACCTCATGGAGGTGGCGGTGCTGCGGCTGCCCGAGCTGCTCGACGGCGTCGCCCGCGTGCGCGACCTCGGCGTGGTGATGCTGCCCGGCAAGGCGCAGGGTGCGGCGTGGACCCGCCAGGTCATCGAGCGCATGGCCATCATTCAGATGCACGCTGCCGGCATCGAGGCCAGCCTGGCCAAGGCCGTGGCCTACAACCCGGACGTGAGGGCGCGTGTCGATGCGGCCGCGGCACTGGCAGCGCTGAAGGCTTTCACCCAGGCTGTCGACGCGCAGGTGCTGCGTGCGGAAGGGCCGAAAGGTGACGTGGCCGCCTACGTGGCCAGCAGCGGCGCGGCCACGAAGGCGTTGTTCGCCCTGGCCGATACCAGCAGCCAGGCGCTCGACGAACTGATCGCGGTGCGGGTGGCAAAGATGGCGCGCGAGCGTGCTGTCAGCATTGCTGCGATGGTGCTGGGCCTGACCAGTGCGATGTACCTGTTCACCTGTTTCCGCAAGGTGCTTGAAGGCGGCCTGCGCGAAGTCGCCAGCCACATCGACGCCATGCGCGACGGCAACCTCACGACCCAGCCCCGACCCTGGGGCAGGGACGAGGCGGCCAGGCTGATGCACACGCTGGCGCAGATGCAGACCAGTCTGCGCCGCATCGTCACGCAGGTGCGCCAGGGGTCCGACAGCATCGTCTCGGCCAGCGAGCAGATCGCCGGTGGCGCGATGGATCTGTCTGCCCGCACCGAACAGTCGGCCGCGTACCTGCAACAGACCGCTTCGGCGATGGAGCAGATCACCGCCACCGTGAACAACAACGAGTCGGCGGTGCAAGAGGTGACGAGGCTGGCGATGTCGAATGCCGAAGTCGCCGAACGCGGCAGCCGCATCGTCGGCGAGGTGGTGGACACGATGCGCGAGATCAACTCGTCGTCGGGGCGCATCGGCGACATCATCGGCACCATCGACTCGATCGCGTTCCAGACCAACATCCTGGCGCTGAACGCAGCCGTCGAAGCGGCGCGTGCCGGCGAGCAGGGGCGCGGCTTCGCCGTCGTGGCCAGCGAGGTGCGCGCGCTGGCGCAGCGTTCGTCGGCCGCGGCGCGCGAGATCAAGCAGCTCATCACCGCCAGCGTGGCGCAGGTCGAATCGGGCACCCGGGTGGTGCAGGAAGCCGGCGCCACGATCGGCGAGATCGTTGGCAACGCCCGCCGCGTGCGCGAGCTGCTGACCGAGGTGGCCAATGGCGCGCGCGAGCAGAATCAGGGCGTGGCGCTGTCCGCAAAGGCTGTGAGCGAGCTGGACGCGTCGACGCAGCAGAACGCGGCGCTGGTCGAAGAGACGGCGGCCGCGGCGGGCACGCTGCGCGATCAGGCCCAGGCGCTGGCTCAGGAAGTGTCGAGCTTCAAGGTCTGATCAACACCCCGGAGCGCCTGCGGCGCTGCCCCTCAAGGGGCGACGCCGGCTGGCCGGCAGAGCCGGACCCTCGGCGTCTGCTTGATGGGGGCCACCCCTGCGTGCAGTTCGTCCGCGGATAACCGCGTTCTGTCGGACGCGGCTTTGCTTTTGTTCACACGCTGTTGACACTCCGCCCCGCTCGCCACCATGGCGCGGGCACAGACGGAGGACTGGCGATGAAGAAGCATTGGCTGCTGGGCGGTGTGACCTTGGCTGTGATCGCCGCGGCGGGCGTGGTGGTCGGCACGGGGATGGTCAAGCTGCCGGGCATGGCGATGGCGCAGGACGGTACCGGCAGCAAGGCCGTCGACGCCAAGAAGGGCAAGGACGGCAAGCCCGAAGTCACGCTCGAATTCGTCACCCAGGAAGTCGTGCAGCCGAGCAAGGCCAAGCTCGCGGCGGTCGTCGAGTTCTCCGGCCCCCTCGTGGCGCCGCAGACGGCGATGGTGCGGGCCCGTGCCGGCGGCACGCTGCTGGCGCTGAACGTGGGCGAAGGCGCCCGGGTGCAGGCCGGGCAGGTGCTGGGGCGCGTCGAGCTGGCCGAACTGGGCAGCCGCGTGGCCGAACGCAGCGCGATGCTGGAGTCGGCGCGCGCCTCGGCTTCGCAAGCCGAACGCACGCACACCGACAACGAGCGCCTCGCCGCGCAGCAGTTCATCAGCGCCAGTGCGCTGGAAACCTCGCGCGGCGCACTGGCCACCGCGAAGGCGCAGCTGGGCGCCGCGCAGGCTTCGCTGGACACCACCCGCGTGGGGTTGCGCGATGCGACGCTGGTGGCGCCGATCAGCGGCATCGTCGCCAAGCGACTGGTGGTGCCGGGCGAAAAGGTCGTCGCCGAACAGCAGATCTTCACCATCGTCGATCTGGCCAGGCTGGAGCTGGCCGGCAGCGTCGGTACGCACGAAGTGGCGCGGCTGGCGCCCGGCACCGCGGTGCAGGTGCAGGTCGAGGGCATGGCGCAGCCGGTGGCCGGGCGCATCGCGCGCATCGCGCCAGCCGCCGAGCCGGGCACGCGCAGCATCGGGGTGACGATCGAGTTGCCGAACCCGAAGGAGACGCTGCGCGCCGGCCAGTACGCGATGGCCAAGGCCGTGCTCGCCGACGACATCGAGCGGCTGACGCTGCCGATGTCGGCCGTCGGCAACACGGCGGGCCAGGACCATGTCTGGCTGATCGAAAACGGCCTGCTCGCGCGGCGTGCCGTCACGCTGGGCCGGCGCGACGAACGCGAAGGCAAGGTCGAGGTGCTGAACGGCGTGTCGCCCGCCAGCCAGGTGCTGGCGGCGCGCTTCGACAACCTGCGTGAAGGTGCGAAGGCGGCGGTCGTGGTGCAGAAGACGGCGCCGGTGGCGTCTGCCGCGGCATCGACACCCGTGCTGCGCTGAGCCCCACCCCCAACCAAATGAGCCAGGAGATCACGCCATGTGGATGACGCGTGTTTCGATCAATCACCCCGTCTTCGCCTGCATGGTGATGGTGGCCCTGTGCGTGCTGGGCATCTTCAGCTACAGCAAGCTGGGCGTCGAGCAGATGCCCGACATCAGCTTCCCCGGCGCGTCGATGGAAGTGCGCTACCCGGGTGCATCGCCCGAGGCGGTGGAGCGCGAAGTCATCAAGCCGATGGAAGAGGCGGTGAACTCGATCGCCGGCGTCAAGCGCATCACCTCGCGCAGTGGCGAAGGGCAGGGCACGATGAGCGTGGAGTTCTCGCTCGACGCCGACATGGGGCGGGCGATGCAGGACATCCGCGACCGCGTCGCGGCCGTGCAGGCAGGCTTTCCGCGCGACGTGAAGGCGCCGACGATCGCCCGCTGGAACAACGACAACAGCCAGCCTGTCGTCAACATGGCGCTGGTGTCGAAGACACGTTCGCCGCGCGAGCTGTCGATCCTTGCCGACCAGCTGGTCGGCAAGCGGCTGCAACGCGTCGAAGGCGTGGCCCGTGTCGAGATCAACGGCCTGGTCCAGCGCGAAGTGCGCATCGACCTCGACCCGACGCGCCTGCGCGCCTACGGCGTGACGCCGGCCGAAATTGCGACCGCTCTGCGCGAGGCCAATGCCGACCAGCCGGTCGGCCTGGTCAGCGACAGCAAGCAGGACGCGCTGCTGCGCATCGAAGGCCGGGTGCGCGACCCGCGCCAGTTCGAGAGCGTGGTCGTCGCGCGCCGCAACGGCCTGGCGCTGACGCTGTCCGACTTCGGCCAGCTGATCGAACGCGAACGCGAGCGCGACTCCACCGCGCGCATCAACGGCCAGCCAGCCATCAACTTCAACGTCTTCAAGCAGCAGGACGCCAACATCGTGGCCACCGGCGACGCGGTGAAGGCGGCGATGGAAGAGATCCGCAAGCAGATCCCGCCCGACACCGAGCTGCGCCTGATCTATGCCAGCAGCGACTGGGTCAAGGGCTCGCTGACGGGCCTGAAGCACACCCTGATCGAAGGTGCGCTGCTGACGATCGCGATCGTGTTCCTGTTCCTGCACAGCTGGCGCAGCACGATCATCACCGGGCTGACGTTGCCGATCGCGGTGATCAGTAGTTTCATCGCCGTGTATGCCTTCGGCTTCACGCTGAATTTCATGACGATGATGGCGCTGAGCCTGTGCATCGGCCTGCTGATCGACGACGCGATCGTGGTGCGCGAGAACATCGTGCGCCACGTCGCCATGGGCAAGGACCACCACACCGCGGCGCGCGAAGGCACCGACGAGATCGGCCTGGCCGTGATGGCCACCACCTTCGCGCTGGTGGCGGTGTTCGCGCCGGTGGCCTTCATGGGCGGGATCATCGGCAAGTTCTTCTACCCCTTCGGCGTCACCGTGGTGGTGGCGGTGCTGGTGAGCCTGTTCGTCAGCTTCACGCTCGACCCGATGCTGTCGGCGGTGTGGCACGACCCGCCCAGCACCACCCTCAAGAAGTGGTGGGGCATCGGCCACGCCATTCGCGCCACCGACTGGGCGATGGACCGGCTGCACGGCATCTATGAGCGCACGATCCGCTGGATCTTCAGCGAGCGGCGCTGGACGATCGGTGCGCGCAGGCTGTGGCTCGGCGTTCCGGTGTATGCCCGGGGCTTCGATGCACACGCGCAGCGCGACAAAACAAGCCACCGCCGCTGGCGCCTGGCCACCATCACGCCGCGTGGCGTGGTGATGGCCGGTGGTGTGTTGAGCTTCGTGATTGCACTGGCATTGACCCCGCTGGTCGGCAGCGAGTTCGTGCCCGAGACCGATGAGGGCTACACGCAGCTGGCGCTGCGCATGCCGGTCGGCGCCAGCCTGGAGCGCACCGACGCCAAGGTACGCCAGATCGAAGAGATCGTCGGCGCCATGCCCGAGGTGGTCAACGTTGCTACCTGGGTCGGCGGCGCGGGCCAGCGCAACCAGGCCTGGCTGAACATCTCGCTGAAGGAAAAGCGCGAGCGCAAGCGCAGCCAGAAGGAGGTCGAGAACGCGATCCGCGAGTCGATCGCCAAGGTACCTGGCACCGACGCCAGCGTGGGCTTCAACCGGCCGATCTATGTCGCCATCCTGGGTGACGACTCGGACGGCCTGGCCAAGGTCGCCAATGAGTTCGCCGAGAAGGTCAGGAAGATTCCGGGCGCGGTGGACGTGGAAAGCAGCGTCAAGCCCGGCCTGCCGGCTTATGCGATCCGCCTGAAACCCGGTGCGGTGCGCGAACTCGGCCTGACCGCGCCACAGCTGGCGAGCTCGCTGCGGGCCTACGTCAACGGCGAAACAGCGACGTTCTGGACGACGAGCGACGGCACCCAGGTCGACGTCGTGCTGCGCCTGAACGAGACCCAGCGCGAACGCGTCGAACAACTGCGCGGCCTGCCGGTGGCGTTTGCCAAGGACGGCACCCCGATCAGCCTGGAAAGCGTGGCCACGATCGAGACCGTGTTCAACCCCGAGATCATCCGGCGCCAGAACCTGCAGCGTCGCGAGGCCGTGTTTGCGGGCGTGAAGGACCGCAGCGTCGGCGATGTCAGCGCCGACGTGCAGAAGCTGATCCAGGAAACCAACCTCCCGCCGGGCTTCAGCTTCGACGTCGGCGGCCAGATGCAGCAGCAGCAGGAGGCCTTCGGTGGCCTGCTGGCAGCGATGGCCTTGGCGGTGATCTTCATTTACATCGTGCTGGCCAGCCAGTTCGGCAGCTTCCTGCAACCCATCGCCATCATGGCCAGCCTGCCGCTGGCGCTGATCGGCGTGATGCTGGCGCTGTTGCTGTGGAGGAGCACGCTCAACGTGTTCTCGATGATCGGCCTGGTGATGCTGATGGGCCTGGTGACGAAGAACGCGATCCTGCTGGTCGACTTCGCCAACCAGGCGCGCAAGGCCGGCGCGACGGTGGCCGATGCGCTGCTGGAAGCCGGCATGACGCGCATGCGGCCAATCGTGATGACGACGGCAGCGATGGTCTTCGGCATGCTGCCGCTGGCGCTGGCGCTGAACGACGGTGGCGAGCTGCAAGCCCCGATGGGCCGCGCGATCATCGGCGGCGTCATCACCTCGACGCTGCTGACGCTGGTGGTGGTGCCGGTGCTGTACAGCTACCTGGTGCGCGCGAGGAAGCCGGTGCCGACACTGCAGCCGCGGGGCGTGCAGCCCGGCGGCGCGCCCGGCCCGCTGCCGATGCCGGCCGACCGCGAGTAGCTGCTGCAGCAGTCACAGCGGATGCAACAGCCCGCCGTGCTCCGGGTTGCCGCGCAAGCGGTCCATCAGGGCGGCGGCTTCATCGGGCGCTTCGACGAAAGTGTCGCAGCCTCGCCCGGCCGCCTTGGCCGCATACAGGCCGCGGTCGGCGCGCTGCCACAGGGCGTCGCTGGTGTCGGCGGCACAGGCCACCGTCACGCCGGCTGAGAAGTCGAGTTGCAGCGCAGGCACCTGCGGCACGATGGCCTGGCGGCGCAGCGCCGCGCGCGCCTCGCCCAGCACGCGTTCGGCGCCGGCACGGCCCGTGTTCATCAGCACCAGCAGGAACTCCTCGCCGCCGATGCGCCCGAGCACGTCGCGTGGACGCAGCGCGCCGCCCACGCACTGCGTAAAGGCCAGCAACACGCTGTCGCCCATGGCGTGGCCGTGTTGGTCGTTGATCAGCTTGAACTTGTCCAGGTCGATGACGGCCACCGTCAGTGGCAGACGCAGTTCGATGGCCTCGGCCATCAGTGCCTGCAGCCGCGCGAACACATGGCGTCGGTTGGGCAGGCCGGTGAGCGGGTCGGTGATCGAGGCCACCAGTGCGGTGTCGCGGGCCTGGCGCAGCTCGGCTTCATTGACCTTCAGCAAGGTCACGTCGGTGCTGACGCTGAGCTGCCAGCCGTCGGGCGCGGTTTCTTCGCACACGCGCATCCAGCGGCCGTCGCACAGGTTGGACTCGAAGACGCGCCGCGGCGTCTGCCGGTACCGCTTGCGCACGCCGGCGATCCAGCCGTTGATGTCCGCGGTCTCGATCGACACGCCCTCGCGGCGGCGGTGCGCGGTCCGCATGATGTCTTCCCAGTTCGGCGTGCCGTCCAGGCCGCGCCAGTGCAGCTGGCGGAAGCTGGGGTTGGCATAGACCAGGCGCTCTTCGGGATCGAACAGCGCGACCGCCAGGCTCGACGGGTCCAGATGCTGCAGCAGGCGCTCGCCGGCTTCGGCGCGTGACAGGACCGCTGTGCCGAGTTGCAGCGCCGGCGCGGGAGCCTGCGCGGCCAGCCACTGTGTGGCCGCTTGCGCGCCCAGCGGGCGGGCATACAGGTAGCCCTGGCCCTTGTCGCACTGCAGCGCCACCAGCACCGCGGCCTGCTCAGCCGTCTCCACACCTTCGGCCACGGTGCGCATACCCAGGCTGCGCGCCACGCGCACGGTGGCCTCCACCAGCACGCGGTGGTGCGCACTGCTGGCCACCTGACTCACGAAGCTGCGGTCGATCTTGATCACGTCCACCGGCCACTGGTGCAGGCTGGACAGCGACGAGTAGCCGGTGCCGAAGTCGTCCAGCGCCAACATCACGCCCAGGGCCTTCAGTTCGTGCAGGCGGCCGCGGATCAGCGGGTTCTCGGCGGCCAGACTCTCGGTGATCTCCAGCTGCAGGCAGCCGGCGGGCATGTCGCAATCCTTCAGGACCTGGTGCACCTCGGCCACCAGGGTGGGCTCGACCAGCTGCGCCCGCGACAGGTTCACCGACAGCAGCCGCGGCGCCCGCGCCCCGAGTTCGCGCTGCCAGAGCGTGAACTGGCGGCAAGCCGAACGCAGCACGTAGGCACCCAGCGGCCCGATCAGGCCGGTTTCTTCGGCGATCTCGATGAACTCGATCGGCGAGACGACACCGCGCAGCGGGTGCTGCCAGCGCACCAGCGCTTCGACCCCGGCCGCACTGCCATCGGCGAGGTCGGTGATCGGCTGGTAGACGACGAAGAGCTGGCCCTCCTGCAGTGCCAGTCGCAGGTCGCCTTCCAGGTTAGCGCGCCGCCAGGCGCGTTCCCTCATCTGCGGCGCGAAGACGCAGTGGCGACCGCCGCCGCCGCGCTTGGCCTCGCGCATCGCCAGGCTGGCGTCCTGCAACAGGGCCTCTGCATCGGCGCTACCGCCGTCGCCCAGCACGACGCCGATGCTGGCCGTGCTGTGCACCGGCGCCGCGCCGATCATGTAAGGCGTGCCCAGCGCGTCCACCAGACGCTGGGCCGCCACGGCGGCCCCGTCGGCGCTGCGAACCGACTCGAGCACCACGACGAATTCGTCCACGCCCAGGCGGGCTGCGGTACTGTCACCTTCGTTGTTCAGGCCGATAGCGTCGCAGTGGCGCACGGCACCGTTGATCCGTGCGGCCATCAGCAGCAGCACCTCGTCGCCGGCGGCGGCGCCCAGCGTGACGTTGACGCGGTTGAACCGGTCGCCGTTGATGAACAGCACGGCGAAACGATGCCCCGGATCGCCGCGGGCACGGCGCAGTGCCTGTTCGATGCGCTCCAGCACCACGGCGCGGGTGGGCATGCGGGTCAGGCTGTCGATGCGACCGGCGTCGCGCACGCCCGCCGCCAGGCGCTGCCGCTCCTGCAACACGGCACCGGTGATGTCGGTCAGGCTGCACATCAGCGTGTGCTCGTCCAGGCGGAGCAGACGCAGCGACAGCGTGGTGGCTTCCTGCCCCTGTGGTCCGGTCCCGCCGGCAGCGCCCACGCTCAGGCGCAGGCCATCGCAGACCACGCCGCCCGGGTAGGCTGCTGCGGCGGCCTGCACATGCAGCTGCGGAGCCAGCGGATGCAGGACATCGAACAGGTTGACCAGGTTCCCCGCCGGCGCCAGCGGCATCAGCAGCTGCGCCGACATCGGGTTGATCATCGTGATCTCGCCGTCCAGCGTGGCCTGCACCAGGCCGATTGGCGCCTGGTACATGAACTGCATCAAGGCCTCGTGGGCGGCATGGCAGGGTTCGCTCATCGGAGAGCTCATCGGTCGGTGTGGGGGATTGCGCTGCTCAGGCCGCAGCGGCGACCGCGGCGACACCGACGGCAGCAGGCCGCAGGCCGGGTTGCCAGCGCGCGACGCGGTTGCGGCCCGCGGTCTTGGCCGCGTACATGGCCAGGTCGGCGCGTTCGATCAGGGCATCCACGCCCGCCACGTCGGCGTCCATGCCTGCCACGCCCACGCTCACGGTGTAGCCGAGGCGGGTGCCGTCGACGTCCATCGTCTGCCCGGCGATGCTCTCGCACAGGCGCTGCGCCACCGCCGACGCGGCGTCCATGTCGCAGCCGGGCAGCAGCACGACGAATTCCTCGCCGCCCAGGCGCGCCACCACGTCCATCGCACGGAAGGTGGCCGACAGCCCGGCCGCCAGATGGCGCAGCACGGCGTCGCCGGTGGCGTGGCCGAAGTTGTCGTTGATGCGCTTGAAGTGGTCGGCGTCGATCAGCACCAGCGACAGCGGGCGCGGCGCGCGGCGCCAGCGCTGCAGCTCCAGCTCGCAGGCCTCGAACAGCGCGCGGCGGTTGGCCAGGCCGGTGAGGTGGTCGCAGGCGACCGAGCGCCGCAGCGCCTCGGTCGCCTCGCGGCGTTCGGACACGTCGCGGATCACGAGGCTGTAGGCACGGTCTTCAGGCTGCACCTCGTCGGCGGCATGCAGCGGCGCGATCAGGCAGCTGCCCCAGAAGCGGCTGCCGTCGGCGCGCTGGCGCCAGCCTTCGTCCAGGCTCCAGCCACTGCGGTCGGCCTCATACAGGCGGTCGAGGGCGCCGTTGGCATCAAGTGCGTCGGCCGGATAGAACACCGAATACGGCTGGCCGACGGTGGCGGCGCTGTCCCGGCCGGTCACACGCTCGACGCTGGCGTTCCAGTCGCGCGCGCTGCCGCGGTCGTCCAGGGTCAGCAGGGCGTAGTCGGTCAGGCCGGTGACGATGGTGTTGATCCAGGCCTGGCTCTGGCGCAGCTCGCGTTCGCGCTGCACGCTCTGCGTCACGTCGCCCAGAACGGCCATCAGGCGCTGCTCGTCCAGCTTCAGCACGGTCAGCGCCAGGATCCTGCGGCCCTGCCGGTGCGCAGGGTCGGCCGCCACGCGGAGCTGCCAGCTTTCGCAGACCATGCCGTGCGTGCCCTCGAAGGCCTGCACCCGGCCGCGCAGGTCCGGGGCCACGCCTTCGAGCGCGGTGAACAGGTTGCTCAAGCCGCCGTCGCGCGACAGCGGCATCAACAGCTGCGCGCACAGCGGGTTGACCATCAGGATCTCGCCGTCCATGCGCGCCTGCAGCAGGCCGATGGGCGCGATGTACAGGAACTGGATCAGCGCCTCGTACTCTTCCGATTCAGCGGCGTCCATCGCGGCTCGCCGCGTCACGCCGGACGCTGGACCAGCACGTAGCGGCTGGCCGCCCCCGGCACGGCCAGCAGCCGCAGGCGGACCTTGACCGGGCGCATGCGCAGGGTGAGCACGTAGTCGATGCTGGTGTCGAGCGTGCTGCCCTGGGCCAGCGCGTCGTCGAAACGCTGCGCGACCATGAAGTTGTTCATGCACGGCGCCACCACGGTGAACAGCGGTTGGCCCAGCACACGCAGCGGCGACAGGCCTGCAGCCTTGCTCTCGAAGCTGTTGTATCGGCGCACGACGCCGTCGGCGTCGATGGCGATGACGCCGAAGTCGAGTTTGTCGAGGTCGTCGTCGGAACAGCGGTCGAGCTCGGCCTGCAACTCGACGTCGGCGAAGGAAAGGGCCTGGGTGGTGCTCATGGAAAAGGTGCTTTCGCAGGTGTCGGAGTACACCGTGCTATCGGCCGCGGGGGCCATCACTTGAGTCGGCGGGCGGTCGGGGCTCTGGCGCTCACGCCATCGCGCACGCGGAGGTCGTGACGCCGCCAAAGCGCGCGAAGAACTCCGCCACCGGCACCGGCCGCCCCAGCAGGTAGCCCTGAAGCAGGTGGCAGCCCTGGGCCTTGAGCCAATCGGCCTGGGCCTGCGTCTCCACACCTTCGGCCACCGTCGCAATGCCGAAGCGTTGGGCGATCGCCAGGATGGCCTGCACGATGGCGGCGTCGTCGGCGTCGGTGGTCACGTCGCGCACGAAGCCGCGGTCGATCTTCAGCTCGTGGATCGGCAGCCGCTTCAGGTACATCAGGCTCGAATAGCCGGTGCCGAAGTCGTCGATCGACAGGCTGAAGCCGCGTTCGGCGAGCTCCGCCATGCGGCGTGATGCACCGTCGATGTCGTCGATGAGCAGGCCTTCGGTCAGCTCGAGCGTCAGGTCCTGCGCGCGCGCGCCGGTTTCTTCCAGCAGCGCATCGAGTTCGGCCGCGAACCCGGCCTCGCGGAACTGGCGCGGGCTGACGTTGACGGCCAGGGTCAGAGGCTGCCCGCGCCGCCGCCGGTCGGCTACCAAACGGCACGCCTGGGCCAGCACCCAGCGGCCGATGGGCAGGATCAGCCCGCTGTCTTCGGCCACCGGAATGAAGTCGCCCGGCGGGATGTTGCCGAGCTCAGGATGGGTCCAGCGCAACAGCACCTCGGCGCCGTGCAGCGCGCCGTCGGTGCGCCATTTGGGCTGCAACGCCAGGCTGAACTGGTCCTTTTCCAGCGCCTGCTGCAACGCGCGTTCGGTCTCGAAGCGCTGCACCGCGGCGCGCAGCATCTCGGGCTCGAACACGCGCGCGCCGCCGCGGCCGGCGCCCTTGGCTTCGTACATCGCGGCGTCCGCTTCGCGGATCAGGTCGTCGGGGCCTTCGGCTTCGGTTTTCGGGAACACGGTGATGCCGACGCTGGCGCCGACCTGGCATTCGCCCTGCTCCAGCGAAAAGGGCGCCGACAACGCCGCCAGCAGTTTCTCAGCGACCCGCCCGGCGTGGACGCGCGCTGACGCGTCGTCGGTGCCCACGTGCGGCAGCAGCACCATCCATTCGTCGCCGCCCATGCGTGCCAGCGTGTCCTCGGTGCGCAGCAGGCTGGCCAGGCGTCTGCCCAGGGCCTTCAACAACGCGTCGCCCGCGCTGTGGCCGAGGGTGTCGTTGATGCGCTTGAAGCGGTCGAGGTCGACGAACATCAGCGCGCCGCGGTGTCCGTGCCGGCGCGCGGCCGACAGCGCGCGGTCGAGCCGGCCGTAGAGCACTGCTCGGTTGGGCAGGCCGGTCAGATCGTCGGTGGTGGCGGCGCGTTGCAGCGCAGCCTCTGCCGCCTTGCGGTCGGTGATGTCGAGCAGCACGCCGGCCATGCGCAGCGCCACGCCAGCATCGTCGCGTTCGGTCGCCGCGCCACACGCCAGCACCCAGCGCCAGCGGCCCTGGACGTCGGGAAGGCGGAACTCGGCGCGGTAGGCCTGGCTCGGTGTTTCGCGGTGCTTCTCCATCGCCGCAGCAATGGCGGTGCGGTCGTCGCGGTGCACCGTCGGCCACAGCTTCAGGCCGACCATCTGCCCCGCGGGGGCTTGCTCGCCGGGCGGTGCAAAGCCCAGCGCGGCGGCCGGTTCGTACTCGAACTCGGCGAGGTCATTCTCGACGTCCCAGCGCCAGGGCAGGATGCGCGCGGCATCCTGCGCCACCGCCAGCATCGTGCGCTGGGCTTGCAGTTCGGTCTCGTCGGCGATGCAGCTGAGCACGCCACTGATGGCGCCGAGCGCGTCGCGCAACGGGGCCGTGCTGACGCGCACCGCACGGCGTTCGCCGTCGGGTCGGCGCAGCACCAGCGGCACGTCGTGTTGCGGCTGGCCGGTGACGAGCGTCTGCATGGCCGGCAGGTCGGCTTCAGCCAGCGGCTTGCCCGCGGCGTTGAGCAAATTGCTGCTGGTTTGGGCGGCGCGGCGGCCGATCAGATCGGCGTGGCAACGGCCGAAGATGCGCTCGGCCGCCGGGTTGGCCTCTGTGATCAGGCCGCTGGCATCGCGCACCAGCACGCCCACTGGCAACGCAGCCAGCAGCGCACGGGCGGCCTCGCGTTCGCGCACGAGCTCGGTGATGTCGGTCTCGACCAGCACGAAGCCCTGCGCCACGCCGTCGGTATCGGTCAGCGGCTGCATGTCGACGTCGACCACGCGCACGTCACCGTTCTTGCAGGCGCTGGTCATCTGCACGTGGGTACCGCGGCCCTCGGCGAGCGCCTGGTCCATCGCGGCGGTCTGGGCCGGGGCCGTCTGGGTGGTGCGCAGCACTTCACGCGGGACGCGGCCACGGATCTCGTTCAGCGTGTAGCCCGTCAGGCGGTTGAAGGCGCTGTTGACCCACTGCACGCGGCCGCCCGTGTCCAGCAGCATGACGACATTGCTGGTGCGTTCGGCGACGAGTGCCAGGCGCCTCATCTCCGCGGCCGGGTCGTCGGCAGCGGGCAGGGCGCCGTACAGCGCAGGGGCGAGGGTGCTCATCAATGGGACTCGATGGCCCGTTATCGGCCCCGCCTGCCCGGGCTTGAAGGCAGTTCGTTTATGGTGCGGGCATGGACGCCACACCTGCCCCCGCTGCCTTCACCAAGACGACCCTGTTCACCGACAGCGACGGCCGCGCGCGCTTTCGCGACGAGCCCGTGCCGCTGACACAAGGCAAGCCGCAGGCGATGCTGTCGCCGCCGCTGCCGGCCAGCGCTTTGCAGCTGCGGATGAGCCCGCCGGGGTTTCGCAGCAGCTTCCACTGCACCGACACGCCGCAGTGGGTCTTCATCCTGCAAGGGCAGATGGAGATCGGCCTGCAGGACGGCAGCTCGCGCGTGTTCCAGCCCGGGCAGCACTTCTACTCGGCCGACGTGGTGCCTGCCGGCGCGGTGTTCGATGCCGCGGTGCACGGGCACTGGAGCCGGCAGCTCGGGCCGGATCCGCTGGTCACGGTGTTCGTGCGCGGCTGAAGGCGAAGCCCGCGGCAGGCGTCAAGGTCCGCCGCGGCAGGCGTCAAGGTCCGCCGCGGCAGGCGTCGGGCCCGCCGCAACAGGCATCAGGGCTCGCGGCCGCTGGCGCGTTCGGGCCTGGCCGCATCGGCCGCGGATTCGGGCGCTGCGGCCGCAGCGGGCTTGCCACGCAGGCGGTCGATCAGTTGCCGCGCGGTGCGGCGCACCGGCCAGTGGCCGTCGGTCCGCGGGCGTTCGTCAGGGGTGGCGCGGGCGGGGTCGGCCGGATGTGCGGGGCTGCGCAGCAAGGTCAGCACCAAGGCGATGGCCAGCAGCGCCAGCGCGCCGATGCCCAACAGCCCGCGCGTGCGCTGCGTTTGGAGCGCGCGCACTTTCGAATCGGCCAGTGCGCCGAGCGTGGCCTGGGCGGCGTTGACCACCGCAAAGTGCGCTTGCAGCGCCTGGCGCTGCGTCACCGCCAAGCCTTCGGGCGTGGCGCGTGCGTCCATCAACAGGCGCAGGTGGGCGTGGTTGGCCACGAGCGAACGCGAGACCGCGTCGGGCAGCTGCCGGTCATCCACCAGCGGCCCCAGCGGGCGGGCTTCGCCGAGCGGCTGCAACACCGCCTCCAGCATCGCCTCGGTGGCCTTCACACCCGGCGCCCAGCTCTTGCGCTCGGCCGCGCTGACGGGTGCGGTGGGCAACGGCAGGCGCATCAGCGCAGCACTCAACCGGGGCAGCCCGGTGGCCACACCGGCCACCACGGGCGCGACGACGGCGTCGCGTTCGTTGCGCAGCGGCAGGGCATCGGCCACCAGGTCGATGACCTGGATGGCCTGTTCCACCAGCAGCTGGTGGGCAGCGTCGCTGTCGGTGGGCAGCACGGTCTTGGCGACGATGCGCTGGACCAGCCCGCGCCAGTCGGTCGTCATCGCGGCCGCTTCGACCAAGGCGCGCCCGTTCGCGTGTTGTTCGAGGGTCTGGCTCAGCACCGCCAGACGCGCATCGACCTCGCCCTGGCGCTGGCGGCGCGGCGCATCGGCATCGGGCTGGCCGCGCAGCCACAGACTGGCAAGGTCGCGGTGCTCGATCAGGCTGCGCTGCACGGCCACGGCGCCGGCCACCGGGTCCAGCCCGAGCAGCGCGGTGCGCGCGAGTTCGATCTCCTGGCCCTGGTAGCGCAGCACCTGGATCAGCGGCAAGGCGCACATCGCCACGCCGACGAGGCTGAGCGCGGCCAGCCGGCGTTGCGGTTTCAGGCGGAGCAGCGGTTGAAGGAAGGCAAGGCGCATCGGCTGCGGATGGTGCGGTGGCGCAGGCGGGGGTGGTGCGCTGATTCAGCGGCCAAAGGCCGGGTAATTCACACGCTGGGCGCCAGCGCCCGGGTCAGCCCTGCGGGCCGCGCCGGCGCTTGCAGGCGCCGGCTCTTCGGCTGGTAGTCGTGGCCACGCAGGTGGCCACTCGGTCCGGCCTCAGCACTCGACGATGTTCACCGCCAGGCCGCCGCGCGAGGTTTCCTTGTACTTGGTCATCATGTCGGCGCCGGTTTCGCGCATCGTCTTGATGACCTTGTCCAGGCTGACGAAGTGCGTACCGTCGCCTCGCAGCGCCATGCGCGCAGCGTTGATGGCCTTGACCGACGCGATGGCATTGCGCTCGATGCACGGGATCTGCACCAGCCCGCCGACGGGGTCGCAGGTCAGGCCGAGGTGGTGCTCCATGCCGATCTCGGCCGCGTTCTCGACCTGTGCCGGCGTGCCACCCATCACCGCGCAGAGCGCGCCGGCGGCCATGCTGCACGCCACGCCCACTTCACCCTGACAGCCCACTTCGGCCCCGCTGATGGATGCGTTTTCCTTGTAGAGGATGCCGATGGCGGCGGCCGTGAGCAGGAAGTCGACGATGCCGGCGTCGTTGCTGTGGTGCACGAAGCGGGCGTAGTAGTGCAGCACGGCCGGCACGATGCCGGCGGCGCCGTTGGTCGGTGCCGTCACGACGCGGCCGCCCGCGGCGTTCTCTTCGTTGACGGCCAGCGCGTAGAGGTTGACCCAGTCCATCACCTGCAGCGGGTCGCGCAGGGCGGCTTCGGGGTTGCTGGTGAGCGCACGGTGCAAGGGTGCAGCGCGCCGTTTGACCTTGAAGCCGCCGGGCAGGATGCCGTCGGTAGCGCAGCCGCGCTGAACGCAAGCCTGCATCACGGCCCAGATGTGCAGCAGGCCGGCGTCGATTTCGGCGTCGGTGCGCCCGCTCTTGCCCAGCATGCGTTCGTTGCGGCGCATCACCTCGGCGATGCTGCCGCCGATCTGCTGCGTGCGTTCGAGCAACTCGTCGCCGCTGCGAAACGGCAGCGGCAGCGCGGTGGTGTCGGGCGCGATGACCTTCTGCCGTGCGCCATCGGCCGCGACCTCGTCGCTGACGACGAAGCCGCCGCCGACCGAGTAGTAGGTGCGTTCGCTCAATACGGCGCCGCTCGCATCGAAGGCGGTGAAGCGCATGCCGTTGGCATGGAAGGGCAGCGTCTCGCGGCGGTGGAACTTGAGGTCTTGGGCCTCGTTGAACGCAACGGCGTGGCGGCCGAGAAGGTTCAGGCGCTTGTCGTCGCGCATGGTTGCGAGCAGCGCCGGCACGGCATCGACTTCGACGGTGTCGGGTTCATGCCCGGCCAGACCCAGCAGCACCGCCTTGTCGCTGCCGTGGCCCTTGCCGGTGGCGCCGAGCGAGCCGTAGAGCTGCGAGAAGACCCTGGCGGTGGTGTCGAGATGACCGTCGTGGTCGAGCCTGGAGACGAACAGCCGCGCTGCGCGCATCGGGCCGACGGTGTGGCTGCTGCTCGGCCCGATGCCGATCTTGAAGAGGTCGAAGACGCTGACGGCCATGTAGGGGATGCTAGTGCAGCGCTTCCCGGGCGTCGGACTCCGCCCGCAGGATCGCCAGGCGGCGCGTCAGTTCGGCCTTCAGGCACATCGCGTCGTGGCCGGGCACGACGAACCGGTAGCCGAGCTCGACCATCGCCCGCCCCATCTCGGCGCTCGCACACCAGATGCCGGCCATGCGGCCTTGCGCCTTGCAGGCGGCGGCGATGCGCTGCAACGCTTCTGCCAGCACCGGGTGTTCGTGCGAAGCACCGACGCCCAGCCCGAGCGCGATGCCCAGGTCGGTGGGCCCGACGAAGACGCCATCGAGATGCGGTGTGGCGACGATGGCGTCGAGCGCATCCAGCCCGGCGCGTGTCTCGATCATCGCCAGCGCCAGGATCTCGGCATTGGCGTGTTGCGGGTAGTCGGCGCCGCCGTAGGTCAGCCCGCGCGCCGGGCCCATGCTGCGGTCGCCTTCCACACCATCCAGCGGGTAGCGGCAGGCGCGGGCGAATGCGGCCGCTTCGGCAGCGCTGTTGACGAGCGGGCAGATCACGCCGTAAGCACCCGCGTCAAGCACCCGGTTCACTTCGGCCAGGCTGTTGTGCGAGACCCGCACCATCGGCACGGCCGGCGTGTGCGACATCGCCTGCAGCATTGCCACCGTGGTTTCGAAGCCGGCCATGCCGTGCTGGCCGTCGATGACGACGGCATCGAAGCCGCAACCCGCCACCACCTCGGCGGCGTAGGCCGAGTCGAAGCTCATCCAGCCGGCGAAGGCGGCTTGGTCGGCGGCAAACAGCTCGCGCAGGCGGTTCTTTTTCATCAAGGGCTCTCGTCGTTGCGGGGTTGAATGAAGGCGTGCAAGCGGGCGGCCACCCAAGCCGGATGCTGGATCGGAAACAGGTGGCCCGCGCCAGCCAGGCAGACATGCTGCACGCGTACGCCTGGCAGCGCCAGCGCGGCGATCTCGTCGCTCTGCATCGGTGGGCATAAGGCGTCGTCGCTGGCCGACAAAGCCAACACGGGCACCGGCAGCCACGGCATGCCGTTCACCAGGCTCGGGCGCTGGCTGGCGTAGGCGAGCTGATGTCCGAAGCGCGTGAGGCCGACGGCCTGCGCCTGGTCTGCCAGCGACTGCACCAGCGCGTCATCGGCCCCCAAGCCGTAGCCGGGGCCGAGCTTGTGCTGCGCCAGCGCGCGCAGGCCTTGCTGCCGCGCCACCAACCACTGCGCGTGCCGGCGCGGCGCCGCGCCGGCGGGTGCCGCGCGCGCGCTGGCAGCCAGCAGCAACAGGCCGGCCACGGCTTGCGGATGGCGCGCGGCCAGCTGCAGCGCGACGATGCCGCCGAGCGAGTGGCCCAGCCACCAGGTCGGCATCGCGGCCAGCGCGGCCAGGCGGTCCAGCTCGTCGTCGAGCGCAGCGCACTCGCCCAGCACTTCGATGCGCGCTTCGGTGCTGGCCAGCGCCGCGGCCAGGCTGCGCCCGTCGAGCAGCGTGCCGGGCAGGGCGATCAGCGGTGGCACGTCGTCATGCTCAGGCCGGCGCGACCGCTCAGGCGGTCATCGGCGGCGGCAGCAGGCTCTTGCGGGCGATGTGGCCACCGGCGTCGAGCGCCCAGTCGTGTGCGGCGGCAGCGCTGGTGACGCCGGGCTCGAAGCGCGGCAGCTTGGGTGCGTTGCCGTCGACGATCAGCAGGGCCTCGGCGACGTCGCTGCCGGTGTTGATGAAGCAGCGCGTGCTGCCGCCTGGCATCGACAGGGTGTCCCACGGGCCGAGTTCGGCACGCAGGCCGTTGTTGTCATCCGCGCCATTGAACGCCACCGCCAACGGGCCGCTGGCGTGAACCAGCACGGCGCTCGTGTCCAGGACGAAAGGCGCGCTGCGCTGGCCTGGTGGTACGCGCAGCCATTCGATGCTGAAGCCTTGCGGGTCGGTCACCGCGGGTCGATGGTCGCGGTGCTGCGACAGGCCCCAGCCGACCAAGGGGGCGAGTTCCCACGCGTGGCCGGGCAGCACGCTGTCCAGCGTCGCGCAGCGGAAGTCGCGCTGCTCGGGCTTGACGGCGCGCGCCGCCAGGTCGGGTGCAGACCAGCGCCTGAGCAGCGCCACTTCGCTGTCGGGCATCAGCGGCAGCAGCTGCGCTGCATCGGGCTCGGGCGCGCCCGCGGCCACCTCGATGACCTGGTTGTCCTTCGACAGCCACAGCCCGGTGCCGCGCGCGCGGCGCATCACATCCGGGCTCCAGATGATGCCGCCGGTGTCGTCGCCGCCCAGCACCGTCATCAGGAAGCCGTGGCGCGTGCCGCTGTTGGAAAAGCCGCGGAACATCCACGGCGGCATGCAGATCACGTCGCCTTCGTCGAGCGTCAGTTCGCCCTCATCACCGCGCACGCCCCAGCGCAGCGTGAAGCGGCCCTCGCAGACGATGAAGACCTCGGCCGTGAAGTGCAGGTGCAGGTTGTTGGTGATGCCCGGCCGCATGCCGGCAGCGCCGATGTTGAAGCCGTGCGGCTCGCGCAGGTTGATCACCTGGCTGGCGTTCTGCGTCACGCCCGGGCCGATGATCGAGTAGTTCTCCTTCGGGTTCGAGCCCGGCAGGCGGACGTCGATGAAGGCGTCGTCGCACGAGACGTACTGGGCGCGGCGGATGTGGCGACGTGTGAGTTTGGTGGGGGTCAGGATCATGGGGTGCAGCGTCGGTCAAGACCTTGAAGGCACGGTCAGTCAAGCCGGTTGGGCGGATGCTGTGGCGAGGCTAGCGAGGCTGACAAATTCGGGGCAGCTCATCGTGGAAGCTTGGCCGATGCGCGCAGCACCAGGTGCGTGGGCACCACGACATGGTCGCGTGTGACCTCGTCGTCTTCCAGTTGCTGCAGCAGCATCCGCACCGTGGCTTCGATCATGGGCACGGCGCTTTGCTCGACGGTGGTCAGGCGGTAGGCGCCCCAAGCGGCCTGGGGCACGTTGTCGAAGCCCACCACCGACACGTCCTCAGGCACGCGCAGCCCCAGGGCGCCGCGCAAGGTGTCGATGGCTGCGAAGGCCATGTGGTCGCTGGCCACGAACAGTGCGTCGGGCCGATCGGTGCTGGCGCCGAGGCCGCCGAACAGTTCCTGCGTGGCGAGCGCGGCACGTTCGAATTCATAGTTGCCGACAGCGCGGGCCACCACGCGCAGACCGCGTTCGGCCAGCCCGGCGCGCAGGCCTGCTTCGCGGTCGTGATTGGTGGACGAGTCTTCGGCGCCGGCAATGTAGGCCACGCGCTTGTGCCCGCCATCAGCCAGAAAGTGGGCCACCGCCCGCCCGCCGGCGAGGTTGTCCGAGCTGACGGTGCTGATGCGGCCCTTGTTGCTGGTGCGGTTGAACATCACCACGGGAATGCGGGCGTCGGCAATCTGCTGCGCCAGGCCTGAGGAGAGATGCGTGGACGCCATCACGATGCCGTCGACCTGGTAGCGCAGCAGTTCCAGCAGCAGTTCGTCGGCGTCTTCGGTTTCGGTGATGAAGAGCAGCACGTGATAGCCGTCTTTCTGCAGCCGCTGCGACAGCGTTTCGATGACCACGGGGTAGAACTGGTTCTGCAGGTTGGACAGCACCACGGCGATCATGCGGCTGCGCCGCGAACTCAGCGTGCTGGCGATGGCGTTGGGGCGGTAACCCAGCTTGCGCGCGGCATCCAGTACCCGGGCGCGTGTCTCGGGGGCGACGCTGGCCCCGGGCGTGAAACTGCGGCTGACGGCCGATTGCGAGACCTCGGCCAGGCGGGCCACGTCGATGGAGGTCACAGGGTTTGTGCTCGCAGGCGGGGCCAAGCGGCGCGGTGGTCTCGGGGTCATGGTCAAGACGCCGTCCAGCCGCCGTCCACCATCAGGGCCGAACCGGTGATCAGGGCTGCAGCGTCGCTGGCCAGAAACAGCACCGCGCCCATCACGTCTTCCACGCGGCCCACGCGGCCCATCGGTATCTTGTCCAGCACCTGCTGGCGAAAGGTGGGCGTGGCCAACCAGTCGTGCGTCATGGGTGTATCGATGAAGGTGGGACAGACGGTGTTGACGCGAACGCCATGCGGGCCAAGCTCCAGCGCGAGGGCCTTGCTCATGCCTTCCAGCGCGTGCTTGGTGGCGCAGTAGATGCTGCGATGAACGCCGCCCACATGGCCCATCTGCGACGACATCTGCACGATGCTTCCCGGCAGGCCCGCTTTCTTCAGCCCGCTGGCGACGGCGCGGGCCACGAAGAACGCCGCCTTGGTGTTGAGTGCCAGCATGGCGTCCACATCGTCTTCGGTGACGTCCTCGAACGGCTTGGGACGGTTGACGCCGGCATTGTTCACCAGCACCTGAAACGGGCCGTGCTCGCCGATGGCTTTCGCCACGGCGACAGCGTCGGTCACGTCCAGCACCAGCGCGTGGGCGCGGTCGCCGCGGGCGCGCAGATTTTCTGTGGCGGCTTGCACTTCGGTGGCGCTGCGGGCCGCCAGCCACACCTCGGCCCCGGCTTCGGCCAGCGCCGCCGCACATGCCAGGCCCAGGCCGCGCCCGGCGCCGGTGACCAGTGCGCGTCGGCCGTCCAGGCGCAGGCTAGGGGTGCGCGGCAAACTCGCTGTCATGACCAAAGCGGGTCAGCCCTGCGCCGCTACCGGCTGGTACCAGGGCAGGTCGGGCTGCTGGCCGTAGCGGCGCACACGCAGGTTGGCCTGCTCACCATGGCCGGCGAAGTTTTCCATATGACACAGCCGCGAGCACACCGCGCCGATGGCCGCGCTCGCCTCGTCGGTCAGCACGCGCTGGTAGGTGCAGGTCTTCAGGAACTTGCCCACCCACAGGCCGCCGGTGTAGCGCGAGTTCTTGTTGGTGGGCAGGGTGTGGTTGGTGCCGATGACCTTGTCGCCGAAACTCACGTTCGTGCGTGGGCCCAGAAACAGCGCGCCGTAGTTGGTCAAACGCTGCAAGAACCAGTCGGGGTCGCGTGTCATAACCTGCACGTGTTCGCTGGCGATGCGGTCGGCCTCTAGCAGCATCTCTTCGTCGCTGTCGCAGACGATGACCTCACCGTGTGCGGCCCAACTCTGGCGGGCGATGCCGGCGGTGGGCAGTTTGAGCAGTTGCCGGTCGACTTCAGCCATGGTGGCGCGCGCCAGCTTTTCGCTGGTAGTCAGCAACACGGCCGGCGAGGTGGGCCCATGCTCGGCCTGGCCCAGCAAGTCAACCGCGCACATCTCGCCGTCGACCGTGTCGTCGGCGATCACCAGCGTCTCGGTCGGCCCGGCGAACAGGTCGATGCCGACACGGCCGTACAGCTGCCGCTTGGCTTCGGCCACGAACATGTTGCCCGGACCCACCAGCATGTCCACCGCCTTCACACTTTGGGTGCCGATGGCCATGGCGGCCACGGCCTGCACGCCGCCCAGCACAAGAATCTGGTCGGCGCCCGCAAAGTGCATGGCCGCCACGATGGCCGGGTGCGGTGCACCCTGGTAGGGCGGTGCGGTGGCGACGACGCGCGGCACGCCGGCCACCTTGGCCGTCAACACGCTCATGTGCGCCGAGGCGATGAGCGGGTACTTGCCGCCGGGTACATAACAACCTGCGGCATTGACGGGAATGTGCTTGTGGCCGAGCACCACACCTGGCAGCGTTTCGACCTCGACGTCCTTCATCGAGTCGCGCTGGATCTGCGCAAAGCGGCGCACCTGGGTCTGGGCGAAGCGGATGTCTTCCAGCTCTCGCGGGCTCAGCTGCTTCACGGCGGCCTCGATGGCGGCCTGCGACAGGGTGAAGTCGGCCGGGTCCCACTGGTCGAACTGCTGCGAGTAGCGGCGCACGGCATCGTCGCCATGGGCTTCGACATCCTTCAGGATGGCCTCGACGGTGGTGCGGACCTTGGCGTCGGCTTCAGCCAGAGCAGAGGCGCTGGCGCCGCGTTTGAGATAGCGGATCATGGGTTGCTCCTTGTGGGCAATGACGCGGTCATGACCGGGTGCGTAAGCTGGGTCGTCCGGTCGGGACGGCGGGCGAGGTGGCAGACGCAAGTGGCGCTCATCCAGGCCACCGCTTCAGGCTGGGGTCGACGAAGTAGCGCAGGTCGTCGAGAACATCCAGGCCGGCTTGCTGCAGGATGTGCAGCACATCGATCATCACCCAGTTGTCGATGATCTTGCCGGCGCGGTCGGTGCGGTACCAGTCGGCCACGCGCATCTCGACGCGGCGCCCGGAAGGCGGCAGGCCCAGCCATTGCCCGCCGAGGTGGGTGCCGTACAACGACGGCCAGCCAGCAGTGACGGCAAAGCGGCCATCGCCCAGGCGGATGTAGTGGCCGGGCGCGTCTTCGGGGCCCGCGTGGTCGCGCGCGATGCCTTCGCGATCGGGGAAAGCCTGGATGAACAAAGCGCCGTGGTGTTCCAGAAAGCCGCGTTGCCCGCGGCTGCTGCCGATGCCGGCCGGGCCGTACCACATCATGTTGCGGTGCCAGTGCGGGCTGTGCTTGCTGCGCGTGGCACCCAGGTTCTTGAGCTCGTCGCCTTTGGCCAGGCCCAGCTGCATCTCGCGCACCGCGCTCAGCGTGGTGGCACCGAGTTCGGCATCCACGCTCTCGCCGGTTGCGCCGCTGTCGCAGGGCGGGAAGGCCCAGGCCTCGGCCGAGCCGGGCATGCGGCGCAATGGGTAGTGGCCTGCCTGGCGCATCAGGTCCATGATGTCCAGCAGCACGTAGACCTTGACGATGCGCCCTTCGCGGAAGACCGCGTTGATGCCCAGGCGAAGCGTGCACAAACCGTGGGTCGCCGGGATGCCGAGCCATGGTTGGGCCAGGTTGCCCATCAGCACACCCCAGGTGCTGACGCATTCGCGGCCTTCGTACTCGCCGGCCAGCATGAAGGCCATGCGGGCTTCCCAGTCGGGGAAGGCGTCGCGCAGCGGTGCCCACAAACGCGCAGCCACTTCTGCAATGCCATGCAGGTCGTTGAAGGGGTGGAAGACGCGCCAGACGGCGTCGGGGTGGCAATAGGCGGCGAGTGTCCGGTCGATGTCCGCGCCGTCGGATTCGGACAGGCGGTGCAACAGCTCGGCCAGCAAGCGCTTGTTGGCGGTGTGATGGTTCATGGGTTCAGGCAGCCGCGGGCTTCGGATCGGGCACGGCGTCACGGCCGGCTTGCAGCTTGCGCGCGTCGATGGCCGCTCGCGTGGTGTCGTGCGTGGCGCGGGTGACGTTGAGCATGCCGTAGAAGATGCTCGCCACCAGGCCCGGCACCACCGACAGCATGTAGGCTACGGCCAGGCCCATCAGCACGGCCTCGGGCACCTGGCCGGGCGTGGCCTTGGCCGGGAAGGCGATCATGGCCAACACCCAGCCGGCCAGTGCCGTGCCCAATGCCTGGTCTACACGCGCGAAGAAGGTACGGGTGGCAAAGAGCGCGCCTTCTTGACGCAAACCGTACTTCAGCTCGTTCTCGTCAGCGATGTCGGCCAGCGCCGAATAGATGGTCGTTGTCATGATGCTGTAGGGGGCGTGCTGCAGCAGCGAGAAAGCGATCAGGATCGCCAGCAGCCCGGGGGTCTGTGCCGACAGGATGCCGAAGTAGCCCAGCGTCAGAGGGATTGCTGGGCCGAGGCAGTAGACCATCAGTGCGACCATGCCCGTCCAACGCTTCTCGAAGCGCTGGTGCAATCGCTTGACGACGAATGCGGCAAACACGTAGCCGAAGAGACTGCCGATGGAAAAGAACGCCAGCTGGTCGTTGCGCAACTGCCAGAAGTAGGTGACGGTGTAGATCCACAAGCCGCCGCGAATGCCTGTCATCAGAGAAAGAAAAAAGAATCCAATCAGCAGCACCACGTAGTTGCGGTTGTGCAGCACGCGCCCGATATCGCGGGCCCATTCGCGGGCGCTAAAGCCTGGCGTGGTGATCGCCGGCTGCACCAGGTAGGGAATGCGCCGCGCCGTGACCGTGCTCGAGATGAACAGGCAAACCACGACGATGAGCGCGATGGTGATGGAAAACAAAGGCCACCGCGTCGGGTCGAGCGCGCCATTCGGGAATGCCTGAGTCGCGCTGAAGAACACCAAGAAGCACAGCTGCCAGCCGACGGTGTCGCCGATCCATAGAAAGAACGTGTTGACATTCATGATGCTGGTGCGTTCGAGATAGCCCTCTGACATCTCGCCGCCCAGCGCCAGATGCGGCGTGTGATACAGGGTCATGGCTTGCAGCATGAGCACATTCAGCACTGCCAGCCAGATCAGTTCTCCGTTTTTGCTCAGAGCCTCGGGCGGATTGAAAAGGCCCCAGAACAACAGTGCCGCCGGCAGGATCGACGCGAACATGAACGGATGGCGGCGCCCCCAACGACTGCGCGTTCGGTCGGACCAGGAACCGATCAGCGGGTCGAACACCGCGTTCACCGCCAGCCCGATGGCCAACGCGATGCCAATCAACGCCGGGTCCAGCCCGCGTACCTGGTTGTAGAACAACATCAGGAACGCGCTGGTGGTGGTGATGACGATGGCCTCGGCTGTGCTGCCCAGGCCATGAGCCCACTTCATCCGCCAACTCAATGGCGGGGGTGCGCGCAGAGTCATCGGGCCGTTTCCTGCAGCGTCCTGCACCCCCACACCACGCCTAGAAACGGAAGCCGACGGTGGCGCCATATGAACGCGGCGGCGCGTAGGTCACCAACAGCGAGCGGTGATTCGAATACACGGCACGCGTGATGGTCGCCTTGTCTTCGATGTTGTTGACGAACGCCTGGACGGTGTACGTGCCATCGAGCGAGCGGTAGGTCAGCCGCAGATCGGTCTTGGTGAATGCCTCGTTGTTGCCGTATTCCGGCGTGAGGTCGGTCAAGATGTAGCCGGAGTTGTAGTAGGTCTGGATTTCCGGCGTCAGCGTACCGGCACCGCCGAGGCCGATCGTGTAAGCCAGGCCGAACTGGAAGGTATTCTTGGGCGAGAAAGCCCTTTTGGCCGTGTATTTCGTGCCGTCGCGCCCGGTCCCTGCAAGGACGTAGCGGAATTGCGGCACACCGCCGGATACGACTTGATTGCCGTTGGCATCGAGGACCGGAACGAAGCGGTTGGGATCGGTGCGCGCATTGGGGAACGGCGTGCCTTGCACCGTATTGGCCTCGCCGGTTGCCGCGACGCAACTCGGCCCAATCCCACAGAAGCCGGCCGCGCCGCCGAAGTTGAAGGTGTTGACGCCGTAGTCGAGCTGCTTGGCATTCAGGTAGTTGTAGGCCAGGGTCATGCGCAGGTCCCGGGTGGGCCGGAGCACCGCTTCGAGGTCCAGGCCATAGGCTCGGTCTTTGCCGACGTTCTGAACCAGCGCGATGACGCTGGTGAGCGGGGCGTTCGGATTGGGGATCGAGGTCTGGGCGTGCAGATCGGTGTAGTCGTTGATGTAGGCGGCGGCGTTCAGCGTCAACATCCGGTTGAAGAGCGTGTTCTTTGAACCGACCTCGAATGCCTTGACCTTTTCCGGTGCGAAAGGCAGCAAGGTCGGCACGCCGCCTATTCCCACCGCGCCCGAGTTGTAGCCACCGGCATGCGTGCCGGTCGAATAGCTGGTGTACACCATGTGGTTGCGGTCGAGCTTGTAATCGGCCGCCAGACGGTAGTTGGTGTAGCTGTAAACGTTGTCGGCGCAAACGAAGTTGTAGGCCTGTGCAACCGCCGTCGGCGAAGCCGATACCGAGGTTGAATTAGCCGGAATGAAACCGCCACAGGCGTAATCGACGGGGTCGTCGATGCTGTGCGCGAAATAGGCCCCGGCGCCCGTCGGGCTGGTGTTGAATCGCGAGGAAAGAACGCTCTTCTCGTCGCGGGTGTAACGCACCCCGCCGGTGAGCGTGAGCTTTTCCAGCAACGTATAGGACAGTTGACCGTAGGCGGCGGTCGAACGGGTCTTTTGTTCGAACGCGCTGAAGCTGTCGAACCCTGTCCGTTGGTTCAGGCCCGTTCCGGAGGGAAGCAGGGTAAAGCCAAAGGGAAAGTACTGTTGTCCGACCGGAGCCGTTGCGGTGACGTAATCGCGGTTGACGTTGGTGACGCTGCGGTCGCGGGCGGTGTCGTCGAAGAAGTAGGCGCCGGCGATCCACTGCAGTGCGCCAGGCTTGTCGTCGTTCGACAGGATCTGCAATTCCTGGGTGTAAGTCTTGGCCAGTGTCTGTTGGTACGAATAGTTCAGCAGCACCGGCGTCAGGCTGTTGCCGGTCCGGATGAGATCGAAATCGGCGAAGCTGCTGATCGAGCGCAGGCGCACCGGTCCTGCGTCGTAACTGACGACCGCGCTGTATTGCTGTTGCGACCCCTTGCGGAAGATGTCGCCCGCATAGTTCACCTTGTAGGGGTCCGCGAGCACGGGAATACCGACGTCCGCGCCATTGATGTCGGGGATGCCGTCACGAAAGCGCGAGTCGACGTTGAGCGGCGTGCCGGTAAAACTATTGCCGTTGAAGCCGTTGGGCAAGTCGTAGGTGATGCCTTTGTAGGTCAGCGACTGGCCCGGCGCCCGGATCAGGCTGGCATCGACCAGCGTGCCCAGGAACTTCTGGCCGAAACCGCCCTGGCCCTGGCCACCGAGATCGGTATACGAGGCGCGCAGAACGACGTCGAGCGCGGGCACGGATGGCGGCGCAATCCGCACGGTGCCGCGAAGGAACTTCTGCGTTTCACCGCCCAGGTCGTTGCCCGTGCCGATGTTCTCGACATAGCCGCGCGTTCGCTCCGTCAAGCCGGCAAAACGGACCGCAATGCCTTCGGAGATCGGGACATTGAAGAAGCCTTCGACCCGGTGACGGGTGAAGTTTCCGATCGACAGATCCAGACCGCCTTCGAACTGGTCCGTGGGCAGGGCGGAATGGAACACCAGATTGCCGCCGAAGCTGTTGCGCCCGTACAGCGTGCCCTGCGGCCCCTTCTGCACCTCGACCCGCGCGAGGTCGACGATCGGCGGAATCTGGCTGGTGCGCGACTGGTAGATGTCGTCCACATAGATGCCGAACCGCGGGTCGCTGGTGGCCGAAACGTTTTCGGTGTAAGTGCCGCGCATGGCCGGTCTCACGTCCGAGCCCGAACGGCCCATGCGCAGGCCGGGAATCAGTTGTTCCAGCCGTTCCGGTGTCGTGACGTTGGCGTTCTTGATCTGCGAGCCCGTGAGCGCCGAGACCGACAGCGGCACTGCTTGCAGAGGCTCTATGCGACGCTGAGCGGTAACCACGATCTGCAGGGGATCGCCCGTGTCTCTGGCTGCGGCCGCCGGCGCGCTGGCTGGCTGTGCGGGCGGCGTCACCGTCTGCGCCGCCAGTGGCAAGGCGAAGGTGGCTGAGACAAGTGCGGCCAGGGTGGTCAGGTGCGGGTGCGGATGGCGGTGGGTTTGGCGTGGCATGGCTTCCTCTCCTCGATCGTGGTGGTTACAAGACTCGTCAGAAGAACACGGGCGCCGGCACAGGCCAGGGCTCCGAAATGGCCAGGCGGCGGTGCAGCAAGGCACCGTCCGCACCGATGCGACAGACCGCCAGCGCCCAGCAGCGGTGGGCGTGGCGCGGCACGCTGGCCGACAGCACGCGCAGCGTGTACAGCGCTGCGAACGCGTCGCCGCTGCTGAAGGCGCGTACGACGAAAGCCTGGCTGCTGCTGGCCGCTGCGGGCTCGCGCACGGTCTGCAGCGCCTCGGCTGCAGCGGCCTGCACCTGGGGCCAAGCCGCGGCGTCGAGCCGAGGGTGGTCGTGCACGTCGCCGGCGCAGACCGCGCGGTGCTGCGTCATGAAGTCGTCGCTGGCCACCGGCACGGCCGGTTCTGCGACCGCGTCGTCAGCCACCGGGCCGGCTACCCACAGCCGCGCGAGCACGCCGTCGACCAGATCGGCGAACACGCCCACGTGGCGCCCTTCGGGTGTCACGTCGAGTACCGCCAGCGCGTCGGGCGCGATCAATACGTGTGGCGTGGCGGACAACGCCAGCGGGTGGCGGGCAAACAGGTCCAGCGCATCGGTGCGGCCGAAGGTTGCGAAGCCCATCGCCTGCACGGACAGTGTGTTGGCCAGCGGCGCCGCGCTGCCCGGCGCGCCGCGCAACAGCCCGGCCAGTTCGGCCAGCAGCCGCGGGGTGGGGTGGGTGTGTTCGGGGGTGCTGTTCATTGCCCGCCCGCACCCGGCACAACGGCACCCAGGCCACCCAGCACCTGGCGCACCACGGCCAGTTCGTCGAAGACGGTCTGGTCTCGCACGATGCGGCCCTGCCGCAGCACGTAGTGGCTGCTGCCCGCGACGAGGATGTTCCGCCCGCTGGCCGGCCCCCACGCACCTTGGCTGGCATGCACGCCGCAAGCGGCCCAACGCAGCGCCACCGCGACCTCGTCGTTGGGCAGCGGCCTTGCGGCCCAGTGTTCGACGGTGAAGTGGAAGTCGTGCAGTTGCGCGCGCAACTGCACCAGACAGCCGATCCAGTAACCGCGCCCCCAGCCCGTGCGTCCGGTGGGCCAGCGCACTTCGATGCTGGGCGACACGGCGGCAGCGGCCTGGCCGTACAGGTCGTCTACCCAGGCCGTCTGCAGCAGGCGCATCGGCCCTTCGGCCGGGTGACCGGCTTCGGGCCAGGCCTGGACCGCGCTGCGCACGCGGTCGATCCACTGCCGCCGCCAGGCATGGCGCTGGCTGTCGCCGGCGCGGTCGGCTTCGGCCTGGGCCAGTGCCACCGCACGCGGCGCATGCTGCATCTGCAACGCCGCGCGCGCGTTGTCGCGGTACAGCCATTCTTCGACGATGCGGTTGTCGCGCACCAGGCAGTCGGCCACGGTCGTGGCCATCTGCGCCGCGCCGTTGGCCGCGCCGTACTGGGCGTCGCTGCCCTCCAGTGTGGAGCGGCTGGTGATGCGGTGCGACGAATAGAACAGCCCCGGCGCGTCTTCGCTCCAGATCACGTCTTCGGCGACCACCTGCCTGTCGGCGTAGGCTGCCAGCGCCCCCAACGTGCCCTGCACGACGGCTTCACAGCCGCGGCTAGGGCCGGCCAAGGTGTGCATGACCACGTCGTTGGCGTAGTGCGTGCGGCATAGGCCGATGTCTTTTTCTTCCCAGATGCGGTGGGTGCAGCGGACGATGTAGTCGACAAAGTCGGCGTACGCCGGGTCGAAGCCGTCCAGCGGCTGCTGCCGCGACCGCTGCGCGAGCAGGTCGGCAATGGCCCGGCCCGCGGGCGAGCGCACCTGCGGATGCTGGTTCCAGGGGGCCGGTGTCAGGACAGCAGTCATCTGGGCAGCAATCAGGCGCAGTAGATGCCGGCCAGTGCGCCGATCTCGTCGAAGATCATCCAGTGCTCGACGATGTGCGAGCCGGTCAGGCGCAAGTGGCTCATGCCGTTGAGCAGCACCGGCTTGTTGGCTGGGCAATCGCCTAACAAGGCCCCGGCCTGGCTGCTGCCTTCGAGCCGCCAGCGCACGGCAACGATGACGCCGTCGGTCTCGTCGGACCAGCTCACCTTGTCGACCTGCATCACCGCGTCGGGCATGGCGCTGAGGATCAGCAGCATCAGGGCCTGCTGGTTGCGTAGGCCGGCCGCGACACGCCCGCCACCAGCGTGGCAGACAGAATCGGTGCTGAAGTATTGGCCCAGCCGGTCCAGGCGGCGCTGGTTCCACAGTTGGTCGAACATCACGCGCGCCCAGTTGTCCACGCCATCGTCGGCGGCCTGCAAGGCTGGCCGTGGCGCCTGCCCCAGCAGGGCGGTGGGGCTGGAGTGCACGCGCTGCGTACCGGTCTGGCTGTCGGCGATGCGGCGTGCCACCGCGTGCGGGTCCAGCCCGAGTTGCCGTACGACGGCGCCGTTGTCGCGGACCAACCATTCGGTATGGACGAAGTTGCCGCGCGTCACGCAATCGGCCACGAAATGAACCCCGATGCGGCGACCGGTGGCCGGCCCCCAGTTCGAAGCGCCGAGGTTGGTCGAGCGGCTGAAACCCAGGTGCGAGGTGTAGAAGCCCTGCGAGTCGTTGCCGTCCCAGGCCACGTTGACGTGGTGCAGTTCGCCGTCGGGGAAGGCGTTCAGTGTCGATACCGTGGACGCCACCACCTCTTGCACCGAGCGCACCACGCCGTAGGGCGAGTAGATGGTGCAGGCGTGGTCGTAGGTCTCGTAGATGCGGCCCACCGCGCGGTCGACCCAGATCTCTTCGGTAATGCGCACGATGAAGTCGACGATGTCGGCATAACCCGCGTCGAAACCGGCCATCGGCTGAAGGCGTTCGGGCTTCGCCGAGCGCAGGGCCAGCGCAGGCACCTGGCGTATGCGCGTGATGCGCGGCCGTTCAGCAAGCCCGAATGGCAGATCACGGTCCGAGTTCATGCGCTACATTGTTGCGTGGCCTTGCATTCGTATGCATCAGGGAATTTACTAGGCATATACAACCAATGACATGACGCATGCTTAAGCCGTGCATGCGAATGCATTCACGCTGTCTGCTTCGGACGAAAGGCTGGACGATGAAACGGATCCTCACCACCCACGTCGGCAGCCTGCCGCGCAGCCAGCCCGTGGTCGAACAGATCTTCGCCCGCGAGAAGGGCGAGCCGGTCGACGAAGCCACCTTCGACGCGGTGATGGCGGCCGCCGTCGACGACTGCGTCGCGCGCCAGGTGGCGGCGGGCGTGGACATCGTCAGCGATGGCGAGATGAGCAAGATCAGCTACGCCACCTATATCAAGGACCGTTTCACCGGTTTCGACGGCGACAGCCCGCGGCGCACGCCGGGCGACCTGCTGGACTACCCCGGCTTCATGAAGCGGCTGTCGTCGTCGGGCGGCACGCCGTCTTACCGGCGGCCGTGTTGCATCGGGCCCATTGGCGTGAAGACGCTGCAGCCGCTGGCCAAGGACATTGCGCATGTGCAGGCTGCGGCGGCGAAGCACGGCGCGGGGCAGGTCTTCATGAACAGCGCCTCGCCCGGCGTGGTGGCGCTGTTCCAGCCCAACCAGCACTACGCCGGCGACGACGCGTACCTCGAAGCGCTGGCGCTGGCACTGCGCCACGAATACCACGCCATCGTCGATGCCGGGTTGATCCTGCAGCTCGACTCGCCTGACCTGGGCTTGGGCCGGCACATGATGTTCAAGGCGCTGGACGAAGCGGCTTACCTCGCGCGCATCGAGAAGCATGTCGAGGCGTTGAACTTCGCGCTGGCGGCCATCCCTGCCGAGCGCGTGCGCATGCATGTGTGCTGGGGCAACTACGAAGGCCCGCACCACCAGGACGTGCCGCTGGCGACCATCCTGCCGACGGTGCTGAAGGCCAAGCCGCAAGGCCTGCTGTTCGAGACCGCCAACCCGCGCCACGGCCACGAGTGGGAGACGATCCGCGACTTCAAGGCGCGGATCCCGGACGACAAGGTGCTGATCCCCGGTGTGCTCGACACCACCACCAACTTCATCGAGCACCCCCGGCTGGTGGCGCAGCGCTTGCAGCGTTTCGTCGACATCGTCGGCGCGGAGCGCGTGATCGCCGGCAGCGACTGCGGCTTCGGCACCTTCGCCGGCTTCGGCGCCGTCGATGCCGACATCGTCTATGCCAAGCTGGCGGCGATGCGCGAGGGCGCTGACCTGGTGAACTAGCGGCGGGGAAAAGGGCGCTCGGTCGGCGGCTTCACAGGCGGCTTCGCCGGCCGGTCGCCCATCCACCAGCGCGGACCGGCGCCGAGTGCAGCGGCGCTGTCCTGCGGGTTGTAGAGCTTGCAGCGCGTCAGCGACAGGCAGCCGCAGCCGATGCAGCTGGCGAGCTGGTCGCGCAGCTGCGTCAGCGCGGCGATGCGCGCGTCGAGCATCGGCTTCCAGCGCGAGGACAGGCGCTGCCAATCGGAAGCGGTGGGTGCGCGGCCCTTGTCCGAAGCGGGCAGCGTCGCCAGTGCCGCCTCGATCTCTTGCAGGCTCAGGCCCACCGCCTGCGCAGCGCGGATGAAGGCCACGCGGCGCAACGCACCGCGCGGAAACACGCGGTGCCCGCCGCTGCTGCGCAGGCTGCCCAGCAAGCCACGAGCTTCGTAGAAGCGAAGCGCACTCGGCGCCACGCCGGCCCGCGCCGCCAGTTCGCCGATCGAGAAACTATCGCTTGACTTCAACATTGGTTGAGATTTTAGGCTTCGGCTTTCCTTCAAGACCGGAGCGCGCGATGCACACCTCGACCCCCGACGACCTTCACGCCCTGCTGGACGCAGGCCTGCGCCACGGCCCGGAGTACGGCATCGGCATGAGCAGTCACCTGCCGATGGCGCTGCATGCCCTTTACGCGCTGGGCGCCGGGGCGGCGCGGCTGCAAGCGTTCTACGAGGTCTACGTCCGACGCCTAACCGGTCAACCCGCGCCCGCAGCAAGTACTAGCCCGTTGCCCGCCGACTGGCGCCATGCGCGCGGCGACTTCAGCGCCTTCGACGCGCTGCAGCTTCACTTCGAAGCTCATCTGCGCGACCACGGCCTGGATGCCACGTTGCGACAATCGCTGCTGGCGTTGTGGCCCGGCGCCGCCGGAGCGGCCTTTCACGGGCTGATCCGTACCGCCCATGCGGTGCAGTCGGGCCACCCGCCCGAGCTGGCAGCCGCGCTGGCCTACTGGGCTGCGCGTTGGCAGGCCGTGCCGTCAATCGGCGGCCCGCCCGGCCGAGCACCCGTGCCGGTGGCGGCCTGGGCCGCGCAGGTGGAAGCGGCGGCGCTGCAAACGCGGCTACCCGGGCGCTCGATCTCCGGGCGCATCGAGGCCGCTGTGCAGACAGCGCACTACGCGGCCTGGGCTGAAGCGACGGCCGTGGATGGCTTGTCGCCGTTGTCCGATTGGGCAGCCGACCTCTACGTCCGCAGCGGCAACTTCACCGTGCTGCATGTGGTGACAGCGACGCGCGCCGCCCGCGTGCTGTGGCCGTGGACTACGGCGCGCGGCGAGGTCTTGCCAGGTTTGGTGCGCGCCGCGACGGCGGCGGTGCTGGCCAGCAACCTGCAGTCCGACGAGTGGGCGGAGAGCGCCGGCCCGTTGCCGACCTGGCCTGAACTGATCGAGCGCGCGATCGCGTCGGATGACGACCATGTGATCAAGCTCGTGCATGCGCTGGTCGAGGAGCGCGCGGTGTACGGCGAAGGCTCTCGGCAGCGGGCTGCCGCCAGGGCCCTTGGCACGGGCTAGTGCGGTGCGCCAATCTGTTCTGCACATATGCACGGCGCGCGGTCGGGATCCACAACAACAGGCCACGCGCAACGCACAACTGGCAGACGCCTCTGCAGGTGTTCGCACAGGCCTTGGCCAGCTCCCATCAACCCGCAACTTCGGTTCAACAACCCGGGTGTTGCACTTCGGTCCTGAAATTGCCTATCGAAAAAAGCAATTAGCCCATTTTTCAATTCTGCCGGTTTTTCTTCGCTGACGAAATGTCCGCAGTCCTCGATGACAGCAGCTTCGACATGCTCCGCAACTTGTTGCAGACTTGCCGTAACGCCTTCGCCAAAGCGCCTGTCACCACCGACAGCGAGCACCGGCATTTGCAACTTTCCCTTGAAATTTTCCCGGTGGCATCTGATGGCTTCCAAAGCAGTGCGGTAATAATTAAAGCCAGCCGTCAAGCCGAAGCCAGCGATGGGTGCTTCGATAGGCACAAGCTTCGCAACCGTTTCGGGATATGCATAGGTCAGCGCGTAGGCAACGCTGAGACCCTAATCACGCGCCACGAAGAAAGCTTTTTTAATATTCAGACTTAGCAACAGTCAATGCACATCTTCAGCAACACTGCGCTGGTCATAGCCGGTCGGCGCGATTTCTGAGTCTCCCGAGCCACGTGAATCAACTGCGATAACCGTGTACTTTTCTGCCAGTGCCGGCATCATTTCATGCCATGCATACCAAATTTCCGGGTAGCCGTGAATCAGCACAAGTGGCTCGCCATTGCCGCCAATCACGTCGTGTAGATTTGCCCAATTCACCTTGAATGATGGGGAAAAACAGCATCGAAGCTTATTTGATTCTTCATGTTTATTTGAAAACTTTCAAAGGTGGCGGTGGCCTGGTCGACATGCTGATTCAGATACTATGTCCTACAATAGATAAGCTGCGCCATAAGGATTATCAATCAAATAGGCCCAGTTGCCATCTTTTTGCTTTTTGAGCACATCGGCCGAAATACCTTTTAGATCAAGCTTGGTGCCATCGGGTGTCGTCGCTTTCAGCGTCCACTCATCGACCCAACCTGAAATGTCGCCAGTGACAAAGTCAGCGCTTCTTTGTGCCTGCAGGTCTGGTTTCAGCGCGCAAACTTGCGCCAATGCGGCCCGGATATTTTCTTTGCCTGTAATCTGGGTTCCTGGTCCGGTGACGTAAATTGCCTCTAGATCGAAGCAACTCAACGCGCCTTCTACGTCGCCATTGCGCACGCAATTCTGAAAATAGCGAGCCGAACCTTCGGTGGTTGTTCGATCGAATATTTGTTCCATGGTGTTTACCTAAGGGGTTGGTAACGTCTGGGGGCTGAGCGCGGCCCGGTCATGCCGCGCAGAGATTGGGTATCGCGACCCTGCTGAACAAGTGTGGCGAAGCCACCGCGCTCGATGGGCAAGCGCCCAGAGCGCTTTGAAACTCCGGATGCGTGAAGGCCGCACGAAAGTGGGCTACCGATTCCCACACCGCATAGTTCAGAAACACACAGCTGCCGGCGATGCCACGATGCAATTGCGTGGAGATGTAGCCCGCTTGGCTCTTCATCCAGTTGGCATCGTCTTCCCAGGCTTTGAGCAGCGCGGGCACATCGGCGGCGTCGACGGTGAAGACGTTGATCAGGATGACCGGGGCCAGGTCTCCACCGAGCTGATTGAAGATCGGCACCTGGGTGTCCATCGGACGGAGCTAGAGCATGGGATTGTGCCTTTCGCGTTAATGAACATGAAAGTCAGAGGTCAGGTAACCGGGCACCAGCGCTGCACCGCCGCCGCCGTGTCGAACGGCCCAGTGTTGAAACAGATACGCGCCTGCGGGGCATGTTCATGGACCACGTTGAGCACTTTCTCGAACAGGAGAAAGTTCTTATCGATGGTGCGCACACCGGCACCGATCACGACGCAGTCATAGCGGCTCTCCTGCAACGTCGCTCGGATCACGTCCTCTGCGGTTTCGCCAAAATCGGTCAGGCACAGTTTGGCGTCGTAACCCAACGCGTTCAGTGCAGCGATGTCCTTGTCCAGCCCGCCTTGAACCTTCTCGGCCGTCATGCCAGGAAAGGCGGCGTAGGCCGGATCTGCGAAGTTGATGAGCTGCGGCTGCAGGCCAACTGACAAAACAGATTTCTTTGAAGTCATAGTGTTTCTTTGGGTGGTTGCGGAAAGTTTCGGAGGGTCTGACACCCTGGTTGGTCCACTGCGCGCGGCCTTGCTCGCTGTCCCTCGGCGGCTGCTCGCCGCCCGTCAGCCGCCAGGTGCGGCGACGTGAAGGATCATCTTTCCTCGCGCCTTGCTGCTCTCGCCCAGGCGGTGCGCCTGAGCTGCGTCGGCCATCGCGAGTTCCTGGCCGACCACGATACGGATGCGCCCGTCGTCGACGCGCTGCGCCAATTGCGCAAGCACGGCGCCGCGCGGCGGTGTGAAGACGAAGGCGGCCCGTACGCCCGCTGCTGCGGCGCGCTCGGGCGACGGCGGCATCGCGGTCGCGACGAGAATGCCGCCTTTGCGCATCGTGGTCCATGAGGCCTCTTGCGTCGCTCCGCCCAGCGTGTCGAGCACGATGTCCATCTCGCGCGCCACTTGCTCGAAGCGCTGCGTGCGGTAGTCGATCACTTCGTCAGCACCCAAGCTCTTGACCAAGGCCAAGCCGTCGCCGCTTGCGGTAGCGGTGACATGCGCGCCGTGCTCCTTGGCCAGTTGCACGGCTGTCGTGCCGAGCGCTCCGGCGCCGCCGTGGATCAGCACGCGCATGCCGCGTTCGACCTGTCCGGTCTCGATCAAGGCGGTCCATGCGGCTTGACCCGCCATGGGCAAGGCCGCCGCGGCGGCGAACGAGGCCGTGCGCGGCTTCTTCGCGACCTGGCTCGCGTCCACCGCCACGTACTCGGCATAGGTGCCGCCGCGCGCGAAGTCGGCGTAGAAGCAGACCTCGTCACCGAGTTCGAAGCCGGCCACTTCGCCGCCGACCGCGGTGACGATGCCCGCGGCATCGAAGCCGAGCGTGATCGGGAAGCTCTTGGGAATCTGCGCGGCCATGACGCCCGAGCGCATCTTCCAGTCGATCGGGTTGACGCCGGCCGCGACCACGCGCACCAGCAAGTCGCCGGCGCCGCAGGCGGGCACCGGCGCGTCTTCGAGCTGCATCAACTCGGGCCCGCCGTAGGCGTGAATGCGGATGGCTTTCATTTGGGATGTCCTTGTTTGGGTTCGCGCGGTGGGGATCAGAGTCAGCGCTGCCCGAAGCCCATGCGCGACAGCCAGCCGCCGCGCCGAATGAACTGGTGACAAAGCGTGGCGGGTGCCAGTCGGTCGAGAAGTGCGTTGCCGGTGGTCGCCGGCGCAGGGTGATCGGTCTTCAGGCGCACGGACAGCCGCAGCAACGTCAGCAACGTCAGCAACAGGATCAGCCCACCGGCAATCATGTGGCCCTGCAGCGCCCCGATCTTGTCGGGCGAGCTGTTGGGCACGGCCTTGTCCACGAACGTGCCCATCGCCAGGGCCACGATCAGCATCAGGGCCAGCAGCCAGTGCAGTGCGATCAAAGCCCGGTGATATCGCTTCGGTTGCATGGTGGCCCCTCTTGCTTACTTGACTGGCGTGTAGATGCCGGCGCCATCAACCGTGAAGAAGCCTGGGTTGGCGGCCACCGCCTTCTGGAAATCGGCGTTGGCGAACTCCATCTCCCAGTTCTTCATCTCGCGCCAGCGCGTCACATGGACATGGGTCGGTTTGTTGGCTGGGTTCTTGTTTTCCATCAGCACCTCGTCGATCAAACCGGGCTGCTTGCGGCTCACGGCAACGATGTTCTGCATCGCCTTGACCACCTCGTCACGGCTCTTGCCCGTCGCCGCCGCGAGGGGAATGACGATGGTCACTCCTTCTGGGGCAGCGGGTTTGCTCTGGGGCTGAGCGCCGGCCACCATCCCGATGGCTGCGGTCGGCGCCAGCGTGCTGCGGACGAGCAGATTGCGTCGACTCATGGCTCGATTCCTTCATCGGGTGTCTTGAGAGGCGCGCATGGTCCGCTGCGCGTGAATTCGACGGTAGTGGCAGGAACGGACAAGACTTTTCCATCCGCGGAATAAACTGCCCTGAGATGGACAATCTTTCGGCGCTGCGCGACATGACTTTGTTCGTCGAGGTGGCGCGCACGGGCAGTTTCAGCCGTGCCAGCGCGAACCTCGCTGTGCCAGGGGCAACACTGTCGCGGCGTATCGCCGAGATGGAGCGCAAGTTCGGCGTGCGGCTGTTCGACCGCACCACACGCCGGGTCGAGTTGACCGATGCCGGACGGCGCTACTTCGAGCGCTGTGGTGATCTGGTCGACCAGGCTCGCCTGGCGCAGGAAGCGCTGCGCGAGTCCGCCGCGGGCCCGACCGGACATGTACGCGCGTCGATGCCGGTCGACATGGGCGTCAACCATGTCGGCCCGCTGCTGCCTGAATTCACACGCCGCTATCCGGGCATCACCTTCGAACTCGACCTCTCGCCCAGCCACCGCGATCTGGTGGGCGAGCATGTCGATGTGGCCATCCGCATCGGCGCCGTGAAGGGCGACCAACTGGTCGTGCGCCGCATCGGCACGGTCGAGATGCTGATGTTCGCGGCCCCGACCTACCTGGAGCGGCATGGTGAGCCACTACAGCCGGCCGACCTGGTCGAGCACGAGTGCCTCAACCTTCCGGCGCCGGGGCGCGAGGCGCGATGGCGCCTGCTGCGTGACGGCGCCGCGATGGAGGTCACGGTTCGTGGTCGCCTTGCTACCAACAATCAGGGGCTGATGCGCATGCTCGCCGAGCGCGGATTGGGCATCGCGGTGCTCTCACATGCGCTTGCGCGTGACGCGGTGAACGCAGGGCGGCTGGTCCAGGTGCTGCAGGGGTGGAGCTTGCCGCCGTTGCCCGTGCATGCCGTGATGTCCTCGCGGCTGCAGCCGGCCAGCGTGCGAGCCTTCGTCGACTTCCTCGTGGCGCGTCTGTCTTTGGCTTGACCGGAACCGCCGTTGACGTCGTGATGTGTGACATCACGAGCTTCTCCGGAGACAGCCTGCTCAGGCTACCAAAGCAGCAGTCCTTGGCGGCCCCGGGCACCCGACACCGAATGAATGGCTACCGAGGTGCTGACGCGCGATGACTTCCAGCGCACCACACTAGCTTTCCTGTTCGGCGAACGCGCTCATCGGCACGCAACTACAGAACAGGTTGCGGTCGCCGTGCACGTTGTCGACCCGGCCCACGGGCGACCAGTACTTCCGCCGCCGCAGCGCCGCCACCGGGTACGCCGCTTCTTCGCGCGAATAAGGGTGTGGCCACTCGGTCTTCAGCAGCGCGGCCGCGGTGTGCGGCGCGTTCTTCAGCGGGTTGTCGTCCATCGGCCATCCACCGTTCGACGGGCCTGCTTCGACCTTGGCGATCTCGTGGCGGATCGCGATCATCGCTTCGATGAAGCGGTCCAGCTCTGCGAGCGGCTCGCTTTCGGTCGGCTCGACCATCAGCGTGCCGGCGACCGGGAAGCTCAGCGTCGGCGCGTGGAAGCCGTAGTCGATCAGGCGCTTGGCGACGTCCTCGGCGCCGATGCCGCTGCTCTTGGCCAGCGGCCGGATATCGAGGATGCACTCGTGCGCCACGCCGCCGCCGGCGATGCCGTCGAGGCCGCTGCTGTAGTGGATGTCGTAGTGCGGGGCCAGCTTCGCGGCGATGTAGTTGGCCGAGACGATGGCTGTCTCGGTGGCGAGCGTCAAGCCCTCGGCGCCCATCATGCGCATGTACATCCAGCTGATCGGCAGCACGCAGGCGTTGCCCAGAGGTGCTGCGCTGACGGCACCGACCGACTGCTCGCCGCCGATGCCGGCCGTGCGGTGCCCCGGCAGGAAAGGCACCAGGTTCTCGACCACACACACCGGCCCCACACCCGGCCCGCCGCCGCCATGGGGAATGCAGAAGGTCTTGTGCAGATTCAGATGGCTGACGTCACCGCCGAACTCACCCGGCGCTGCTACGCCGACGAGTGCGTTCATGTTCGCGCCGTCCACGTAGACCCGCCCGCCGTGCTGGTGCACCAACCCGCACAACTCCTTGACGCGCGGCTCGAACACGCCGTAGGTGCTGGGGTAGGTGATCATCACCGCGGCCAGGTTGGCGCTGTGCTGTTCGCACCTGGCGCGTAGGTCGTCGATGTCGACGTTGCCGCTGTGGTCGCACTTCACCACCACCACGCTCATGCCCGCCATCTGCGCGCTGGCCGGGTTGGTGCCATGCGCGCTTTCGGGGATCAGGCAGACGTGGCGGTGCCCTTCGCCACGGCTGGCGTGCCAGGCCTGGATGACGAGTAGGCCAGCGTATTCGCCCTGTGAGCCGGCGTTGGGTTGCAGGCTGATGCCGGCATAACCCGTGGCCTGGCACAGCCAGGCGCAGAGCTGGTCGTTCAGTTCGCGGTAGCCGGCCAGTTGCTCTTGCGGTGCGAAGGGGTGGACGTTCGCGAACTCCGGCCAGGTGATCGGCATCATCTCGCTGGTGGCGTTGAGCTTCATCGTGCAAGAGCCGAGCGGGATCATGCTGCGGTCGAGTGCCAGGTCCTTGTCCGACAGGCTGCGGATGTAGCGCAGCATCTGGGTTTCGCTGTGGTGGGTGTTGAAGACCGGGTGGGTCAGGAACGGGCTGGTGCGGCGCACCGCCACAGGGATCAACGGTTCGATGCCACGTTCGAACGCGGCGAAGTCGGGCAGCGCCTGCCCCGGCTTGGCGAACACCTGCCACAGCGCGACGATGTCGGCACGCGTCGTCGTCTCGTCGAGCGTGATGCCGAGGTAGGCGTCGGCGCCCTCCCACTCGCGGAAGCGGCGCAGGTTCATGCCCCTGGCGGCCGCCCCGTCGATGAAGTGGGCGGTGTCGCCGTCGGTCTTCAAGCTCAACGCATCGAAGGCGCTGGCCGACAACGGCGGGTGGCCGAGTTGCTTCAACCCTTCAGCCAGGACCGCGGTGTAGCTGGCCACGCGCTGGGCGATGCGCTTCAGCCCCGCGGGCCCGTGGTAGACGGCGTACATGCTCGCAATCACCGCTAGCAGCACCTGCGCGGTGCAGATGTTGGAGGTGGCCTTCTCGCGGCGGATGTGTTGCTCGCGCGTCTGCAGCGCCAGGCGGTAGGCCGGCGCGCCGTGCGCGTCGATGCTCACGCCGACCAGCCGCCCCGGCAGGCTGCGCTTGAACTCGTCGCGGCACGCCATGAACGCGGCGTGGGGGCCACCGCCGCCCATCGGCACGCCGAAGCGCTGGCTGTTGCCGACGACGATATCGGCACCCCACTCGCCGGGCGGCACCAGCAGCGTCAGCGCCAGCAGGTCGGCGCAGACGATGAAGGCGGCCTGCTTGGCATGCACCTTGACTGCGTCGGGCCCCAGGTCGTCGATCCGCCCGCTGGTGGTCGGGTAGCCGCACATGACCGCGAAGTAGTCGTCCGCGGCCAGCAGTTCATCCCACTCAGGTCCGGAGTTAGCAATTCTGATCGTGATGCCCAGCGGTTCGGCCCGTGTGCGCACGACTTCGATGGTCTGCGGGTGGCAGTCACCCGCCACGACGATGGCCGAGCCCTTGGCCTTGACGCTGCGCCGCGCCAGCGTCATCGCTTCGGCGGCGGCGGTGGCTTCGTCGAGCATCGAGGCGTTCGCGATCGCCATCCCGGTGAGGTCCGTCACCATCGTCTGGAAGTTGACCAGCGCTTCCATCCGCCCCTGCGAGATCTCGGCCTGGTACGGCGTGTAGGCCGTGTACCAGGCCGGGTTCTCGAGGATGTTTCGCTGAATGACGCCCGGCGTGTGGGTGCCGTGATAGCCCTGGCCGATGAAGCTCTTCAGGACCTGGTTCTTCGCCGCGATGGCCTTCAACTCGGCCAGTGCCTGCGCCTCAGACAACGGCGCCGGCAGGTCCATCGGCCGGCTGCGCGCGATGGCGCGCGGCACCACGGCATCGATCAGCGCGCGCCGGCTGGCGGCACCGATGACGCTGAGCATGTGCGCCTCGTCGTGGCCCGACGGGCCGATGTGGCGGGCCGGGAATTCGGCGTGGTGCTCGAGCTCGTCGAGCGGCTTCATGGCAGACATCAACATGGTGGGTACGGATCGAAAAAAGTCAGAGGTTCTTCAGCAGCTTGTCGTAGGCCGGCGGGTCCATCAGTTGGTCGAATTCGCCCATGCTGGTGATGTGCACCTTGAAGAACCAGCCGTTGCCCAGCGGGTCGCTGTTGGCCAGCGACGGGTCGTCCTTCAGCGCGGCGTTGACTTCGACGACTTCGCCGGAGACCGGCATGTACATGTCGGCTGCGGCCTTGACGCTTTCGACGACGCCGACGACCTCGCCCTTCTTGTACTGGCGGCCGACTTCCGGCAGCTCGACGAAGACCACGTCACCGAGCGCGTCCTGCGCGTGGTGGGTGATGCCGACGACGGCAGCTTCGTGGTCCTCGATGTTGATCCACTCGTGGTCGGGCGTGTACATGGTGGTCATGGGTTCGAGCTTTCGGTGGGGGTTGTGGTTCAGCCGCGGTGATAGCGGTGCGGGGCAAAGGGCATCGCGCTCACGCGCATCGGCACGCGTTTGCCGCGCACCTCCGCAAACACTTCATGGTGCGGCAGCGCGTGGTTGGTGGGCAGGTAAGCCATGGCGATCGGCTGGTTCACCGTCGGCGCCAGCGTGCCGCTGGTGACGACGCCAAGCTTGTGGCCATGGGCGTCGAACAGCGGGGCTCCTTCGCGTACCGGCACGCGCTCCAGGCCGATCAAGCCGATGCGTTTGCTCGGCGCGCCGCCGTTCAGGTGCTTCTCGATCGCCGCCGCGCCGGGGTAGCCGCCGGCGCGCTCGCCGCCGGGCCGGCGCACCTTCTGGATCGCCCAGGTCAGGCCGGCTTCCACTGGGCTGGTGGTCTCGTTGATGTCGTGGCCGTACAGGCACAACCCGGCCTCCAGGCGCAGCGTGTCGCGGGCGCCCAAGCCGGCGGGCTTGACCTCGGGCTGCGCCAGCAGCGCTTCGGCCAGCGTGACGGCGCCATCAGCCGTCACGCTGATCTCGAAGCCGTCTTCGCCGGTGTAGCCCGAGCGGGTGACGAAGCAATGCTGGCCGGCCAGCTCGAACACACCGCCGGTCATGAACACCAACTGCTCGACACCCAGGTTCAACCGCGCCAATGCGGTCACCGCTTTCGGCCCTTGCAGCGCCAGCAGCGCGCGTTCGGGCATCGGCACGACGCGGCAGCGGTGGCCGATGTGAGTTTGCAGGTGCAGGATGTCGGCCGCCTTGCAGCCGGCGTTGACGATGAGGAACAGGTCGCCGAAGCTGCGTGCCGCTTCAGTTGCATCACCCGCGGGGGGCCGCGCGATCATCAGGTCGTCGAGCAGCCCGCCGCTGGCATTGGTGAAGAACGCATAGCGCTGTTTGCCGGGCGCCAGGCCGATCACATCGACCGGCACCAGGGTTTCCAGCGCCGCTGCGGCCGATCCAGGGTCAGCACCGACCAGCCGCAACTGCCCCATGTGCGAGACGTCGAACAGCGCCGCGGCCTCGCGGCACTGCTTGTGCTCGGCGATCACGCCGGCCGGGTATTGCACCGGCATCGAATAGCCGGCGAAGGGGACCATGCGCGCGCCCAGGCGCTGGTGCAGCGCGTGCAGCGGGGTCTGGAGCAGGGTGTTGTCGGTGGGGGCTTCAGGCATGCGGCGTTCCAGCAAAAAGGGGCGACGAAGCATGCGCCGTCGTCGGCGCATCGTGCCCCCGCTGTCCGCTTTACCTGAGAGATTCGGTGCGTCCTCACGGGTGTCGTTCAACCCCGCCGACGCACCTTGCCCCTTCGGTGGGCCGGCTGCATCCGAGGATGGCCGGCCTCTCTCCAGTGAGGTGGTAGTCAGTCCTTTTGCCTGAGCGTTCGGGGCTGCTTTCGCACCACCCCTGCGCCTTCGGCGGCCCGCTTTCCTGGCGGAAAAACGTGCGCTCTCCTGACGCGGCGCAGTGTAGCAGCGGGTCCTCGGCGCCCACCGCTGAGGCGCCGGCTCCACGACGTCGGCGCTGGGGCGGGGCCGCTGCGGCATCATGCGCGCGGTCTGACCCTGTCGCCCGGATCCGCATGCCTGCCACCACCGCCCCGCCGACGCCTTCACCGCTGATGGCACTGCTGCAGCAGCACCGCTCGATCCGCCGCTACGACTCCACCCGCTCGCTCGACCCGGCCTGGGTTGACGAGGTGCTGGACGCCGCGCTGCACGGCAGTTCGTCGAGTGGCAACCTCAACCTGGTGTCGGTCGTGAAGACCAGTGACCCGGTGCGCAAGGCGCATCTGTGCGAACTGCACTTCGGCCAGCCGATGGTGAACGAAGCGCCGCTCGTGTTGACGTTCTGCGCCGACAGCTTCCGTACCCGGCAGTGGCTGGCGCAGCGCGACGCGCGCGCCGGCTTTGCCGACTTCATCAGCTGGCATGTGGCCGGCTACGACGCCATCATCCTGTCGCAGACCGCTGCACTGGCCTTTGAGAGCCACGGTCTGGGCATCTGCTACATGGGCACAACGCTGCATTCGATGGGCGCCATCGCCGAGTACCTGGCGCTGCCCGACAACTGTCTGCCGGTGACCAGCCTGGTCGTCGGCTGGCCGGCCGAAGCACCGGCCCAGCGCGACCGCCTGCCACCGCGCGCGTGGATCCACGACGAGCGTTACCAGCGCCCCACGCCGCAGGACATCGACGAGCGTTTCGGCGAGCGCGAAGTGCGCGGCTGGCAGCGCTACCGCGAGATGGGGCCGGAGATGGTCGAGCGCATGGCGCAGCACGGTATCCACTCGCTGGCGCAGTTCTATACGAGCAAGATCAAGTACGACCCCGACCGCTTTGCCGAAGACTCGGCCGCGATGGAGGCGCTGTTGCGCGAGCGCGGCTTCCTGCAAGGCGGGCGATGAACGCGGCCGCTGTGGACGACGCCGCATTGCGGGCACTGCTGATGGCCAGCCGCACCATCGCCGTCGTCGGCCTGTCCGACGACCCGATGCGGCCGAGCTTCGGCGTCGCCGCGGCCATGCAGCAGGCCGGCTATCGCATCGTCCCGGTCAACCCGCGGTTGGCTGGCTCGCCGGTGCTCGGCGAGCCGTCGTTCGCGCGGCTGGAGGACATCCCGTTTGCGATCGACATCGTCGATGTCTTCCGCCGCGACGCCGACGTGCCGCCAGTGGCCACCAGCGCGGTGGCCACCGGTGCGCGCTGCCTGTGGCAGCAACTCGGCATCGCCAGCGCCGAGGGCGACCGCATCGCACGCGAGGGCGGGCTGGTGTCGGTGATGGACCTGTGCCTGAAGATCGAACACGCGCGGCTCGGCATTCCGCACCGCTGAAGCGCCACTACACCATCCCGGAGACCGCGATGCCCGCCTACCTCTACGCCAACGTCCAGGTCCACGACACCGAGAAGTACGACGAGTACCGCCGCCAGGTCAAGCCGACGATCGACGCCTTCGGCGGCCGCTTCCTCGTGCGCGCCGGGGCGGTGGAAGTGCTGGAAGGCACAGCAGTGCCACACCGCCAGGTGATCTTGGAGTTCCCCGACATGGCGGCGCTGAAGGCCTGGTATCAATCGCCGGCCTACGGGCCGCTGATCGCACTGCGCCAGTCGGCGTCGACGGGCACGCTCCTCGCCATCGAGGGCGCGCCGCCGGCCTGATCCATGACCCAGCCCTTCTCAGAAAGCCTTCGCATCCCCGGCCGCCGGCTGCTGCACTCGCCCGGCCCGACGCCGCTGCCCGACGAGGTGCTGCATGCGCTGATGCGCCAGCCGATGGACATGGGCGACCCGCGCGTGGACGCCACCATCGCTGCCTGTGAAGAAGGCCTGCGTGGGCTGCTGATGAGCGCGGCCGCCGATGTCTTCTTCTTCATCGCCAACGGCCACGGTGCGTGGGAAGCCGCGGTGCTGAACCTGGTGCCGCCGGGTGCAGCGGTGTTGATCCCCGGCACCGGGCACTTTTCAGAATCGTGGGCCATCCAGACCGAAGCACTCGGCCGCCGCGTCGTGCGCACGCCGTGGGTCGAAGGCCGGCCGATCGATGCGGCGGCGGTGACCGCGGCGTTGCGCGACGACAGGGCGCGCGAGATCGCGGCGGTGTTCGTGGTCCACACCGACACGTCCAGCGGCATCACCAGCGACATGCCGGCGCTGCGCGCGGCCATCGATGCGGCCGACCACCCGGCGTTGTTCGTTGCCGATGTGGTGGCTTCACTCGCTGCCGAGCCGTTCGAGATGGACACGTGGCGCATCGACGCCGCGCTCGGCGCGTCGCAGAAGGGCTTGATGTGCCCACCGGGTCTCGGCTTCCTGGCCGTCAACGAGCGCGCCCTCGCTGCCGCGCAGGCGAACCCGGCGCCGCGTTTTTATTGGGACATCGTGCAGCGCAAGAGCCCGTTGTCGTACCGCAAGTTCTGCGGCACGCCACCGCAGAACCTGCTGGCGGCGTTGGTCGCCGCACTCGGGCTGATCCGACGCGAAGGGCTGCCGCAGGTGCTGGCGCGGCACCGCCGCCTGATGGGCCTGGTGCACGCCGCGGTCGAGGGTTGGCGCGAGGGCGGGGCACTGGACTTCTTCGCGATCGAGCCGGCCAGTCGCTCGAGCGCGGTGACGACGGTGCGTGTGCCGGTGGGCACCGACGTCGATGCCTTTCGCGCCGTGGCGCGCGAGGACTTCCAGGCCGCGTTTGCCGGTGCGCTCGGGCCGCTGCAAGGGCGTGCCTTCCGCATCGGGCACTTGGGCGACCAGAACCCGGCGACGATGCTCGGCTGTCTCGGCGTGATCGAAGCGGCTTTGCGGGTGCAGGGCGTGCCGGTCGGCGATGGCGGGCTTGGACGCGCCACGCAGGCGCTGGCGGATAGCCGGCAGGGTTCGGCATAGCGGGTTCGGTGGTCGGGCTTGGTCGTCGCGTTGGTCATTCACGTCGTGCTGTGCCGATACGCGCGCGCTGACGGGTAGTGGGTAGGGCAGAGGTCTGGGGACCGTAATCGACCCCTATGCATAGGGGTCGCGACGCAAAGCTTTCCATAGCGACCCATCAGAGACTCTCGCTGACTCCGTTTCGACGTCTCAAACCTGCCGTTCGGGCCCGCTTGCGCCGGGAGACGCATTCATTGCTGCAACGGCAGCGCGTGCGCGGCTTCGCTTTCAGGAGGATGTCCGGAAGGCTCGCGTTGCCACGGCCCGCGTTGCCGCCACCCGCTCCATGCGGATCAGCCACTCCGCCACCGCAATGTTCACTACCCAAGCCGCGCCCATCATCAGCGCCAGGGTCAACTCGTTCGGCGCCCCGAAGAACAGCAGAAGAGGAAGCTGGGTCAGCGCTTGCGTCCCGGCGCCAAGACCGATCGCGTAGGCGCGGCGCATCCAGTCCTGGTGCTGCGCCACGTCCCGGCGCCGAATGGCGAGGGTTCCCAGCACGATCAACACCGCCATGGCCGAGCCGAAGAACAGCCTGAAGGCGTGTAGCAACGGGCTGTCGGCTGGTACGGTCGCGTAGAACACCGCCATCCAGAGCCCGGTCAATGCCGCGGCCAAGCCGGCGACGACAAGGACGCGGCCCGCAGCGCGGTGCCACTCGGGCCGCCTGCGGCGAAAGCCTGGCGCGAACTGAAAGGCGCCGAGCAGGCTGTAGAGGGTCACGCTGGCGATGTGCAGCACCACCGGAATGGGTGCGGCGAAGAAGCGTGCGTTGTCCGGCGTGAGTGGCCCTCCACCGGCCAGCAGCGTCAGGCGGACCGCACCCGCTACGACCGGAATGAAGGCCAGCGCGATCAGCCCCGAGGGGATGAGCCAATCGGCCCGGTTGGAGGCGGCCATGGATTCAGAGGGTGAAGTGCAAGCCGACAACCAGGGCGCTGGCCTTGACGTTGTTCGACAGCTTGCCGTAGCGGTCGTAGTTGACCGTCAAGGCGACGTTCGGCTTGGGCCGGTATTCGGCGCCGAGACCAAACAACACCGAGGTCTTGCTGCCCATCAGGTTGTCGCTGGCCGGCAGAACATTCGTGCCACTGACCTTGCCGGACGACATGCCCAGACGGCCATGCAGCGCAAACGACTCGCCCAGGGGCAGTCGGCCAGTCGCTGCGCCGAAGATGCTTCGTGCCTTGCCGTCTTGCTTGAAGCTCGCGCCACCGACGGTGACGCTTTCGCTGAACTTGCCCAGCGCTGCATAGCCCGCCTCGACTCCGAGGTTCTCGTTGAAGCGGTAACCGCCGTACAGCTTGGCAGCCTGTCCGTGCTTGTCCGACCCCGACTGCGGCAACGCGCCCGACAGGCCGAAACTGCTTTGGCCGACTTCGACGCGGGCGTAAGCGCCCAGGATGCCGTCATTCGGTGCTGCCTGCGCGGCCAGAGCCAAAGTGCTGAGAAGGGAAAGGACGAAAAGGGATGATTTCATGGGACGCTCTGTTAGGTGAAAAGTTGCCGGTCACCTGACCAATCAACAGGACACGAGCGTAGGGAGCGGGTCCCGGCACGTCGCCGCTCTAAAGAGCGGTTCTGCGCCGGCGGGGGCACCAGGGTGGCCGGCCAGGGCAGACCGGACCGCTCAGGCCGGTAGCAGTTTCAAAGCCAGCGCGCGAGCCACGGCTTCCGTGCGGCGCTTGACCTGCAGCTTGTCGAAGATGTTCTGGTTGTGCCACTTGACCGTGTGCAGTGACAAGAACAAGGATTCGCCGATGCCTTGGTTGGATTGACCTTGCTGGATCAGCCGCAGGATGTCCAGCTCACGCTCGCTCAAGGGCTCGACACCAATGCGCTGCAGATGAACGAGGTCTACGCCAGGCGCTTGTGTTGAAGCCCAGACCGCCAGCAGTTGCGCGGTGTAGTCAGGCAGCGTTCCGCGATCAGACAGCGCGGTCAACAGCGTGGCCATGGCTTGGCCTTCATCGACAAAGATCCGAACGAAAGCGCTTGGCTCGCTCAGCAGCAGTGCCTCGCTCAAGACCACCAAGGCTTCGTCCAGGCTGCCCATCGCATGCAGCACAACAGCTTGCGCCACCATGGCTTTGAGTTCTTCATCGGCCCGGCCAGCTTGTTCCATTCGGGCGCGGTATGACACCAACAGCGGCAGCGCCTGCTGTGGGTGCCCCTGGGCCAACAAGGCCTTGGCCATGGCCATCGGGAGTTTGTGCCGCTGTGCCAACTCGAGCGCAGCAGCGTGCTCGCCGCGTCGAACCAGGTCCTGTACCAGAAGGCCGGCAATCTCCTCCAGGCGGCTCGTGAACCGCCGTGTGTGCGCGGCGATGGCGGCGTTCGCCAACAACGTGCTTGCTTCGGTGAAGCGGTTGCGTAGTTGAAGGACTCGCGCGGTCATGGCGTCGGCGCTCAGGCCCGCGCCGGACTCCATGGGCTCCGCCAGTTTGCTGCTGCGCCGGGCGTGCGACTCGGCCGCATCCAGGTCATTCCATTCATAGAAGATCCGCGCCAGCCCCAGGTGCGCCTCACAAGCCACCGAGTGCGTGGGGTCGGTCAGCACCTGCAGGATGCCCCGGTAGGTGTTGGCAGCCGCGTGGAGTTGGTTCTCAGCCAGCTGGATGCTGGCCAGGCCCATGGTCGCGACCACGGTGAACATGAAGTTGCCGGTGGTCTGACTCGCAGAGAGCACGTGCTCATAGGCCCGTTTGGCCGCAGTGCGATTCCCCTCGAACTGGTAAGCCACACCCTGGGCGCAGTGCGCAGCGGTGCGCGCGGCTTGGTTGTGCGGATGCAACTTCTCGAAGGCCTCCTGCGCCTCGCTGTGTATCGATGGCGCATCGTGTTTCGCTACCGCCACCCAGGCCTTCAGTGCGGCGACTTGTCCCCAAAGGTCTCGGGGGTCTTCATCGTCAGCGCAATGCTGCAAGGCCTGCACCGCACTCTGGAGCTTCACCGCCATCTGGTCGGGGTAGCCCGAGATCATCAGCGACCACGCCAGCATCACCCACAGGCGGGGATGGCTGTCGAGCAGGCTGTTGGGCAGCGCCTGGAGCGACTGAACGACGGGCGCCATGGCGCCACGGAAGTACAGTGGCATGCTGTCACTGTCGATCAACCGGATCGCGCGATCGATGTCGCTGGCGGCGAAGGCAAGTTGGAAGGCCTCGACGGGCTGGCCCTGGGCTTCATACCATTCGCTGGCGCGAATTAGCAGCGGCGCGGCCTGCTCGCGTTGCGCCAGCCGCTGGCGCAACAGCTCGGCAAAGAGGTGGTGGTATCGATACCAGCGCCGCTCGGCGTCGAGCGGGACGACGAAGAGGTTGGCCTCCTCAAGATAGGCCAGCATGCTGTGGCCTTCGCGGTCTTGCATCACGGCGTCGCACAACTCTGGGCACATCCGGTCGAGTATCGATGTGCGCAGCAAGAAGGACTGCACGGCTGGTGACTGGCGGTGCAGCACTTCTTCCAGGAGGAAGTCCTGCAGGAAGCGATGACTGCCCGTGAATGACTGGATGAATTGCTCGGGATCCTCTTTGCCTTGCAAGGAGATGGCGGCCATCTGCAAACCGGCGACCCAGCCTTCAGTGCGCTCTGACAGCACCGCAACATGCGCGTCTGAAAGCTTGAGCGCCATGGTCTGATCAAGGAACGCTGCTGCCTCGTCCACACCAAAACGCAAATCTTCCTGGCGCAGTTCCGTGAGTTGCCCTCGCGCGCGGAACCGGGCCAGGGGCAACGCCGGTTCAGTACGCGTTGCCAGGGCGACGTGCATCCGCGGTGGCAGATGGTCGATCAGATACGCCAGTGCTTCATCCACCTGCTCGCAGGCGGCCTGGTGGTAGTCGTCCAGCACCAGCACAAGGGCTTCCAGATCCTCGGCAACTTCGTTGAGCAGTGCGCTCAAGACGGACTTGGCCGACGGCGGCGGCGTGGTCTGCAGCAGCGCCCGCGCGCTGACACCGATGCTGACATCGACGGTTTGCACCGCAGCCACCAAATAGGCCAGAAACTGCTGAACGTCTCGCTCCCCTTGGTCCAGAGAGACCCAAGCGCAGGGACGATCGCAGCCGGCCGCCCACTCACCCAACAACGACGATTTGCCAAAGCCAGCCGGCGCGCAGACCAGCGTCAGTTTTCGGGCCAGGCCGTTGTTGAGCTGCTCCACCAGTGCTCCTCGCGACACCGCCTGTGCGACGCGCTGGGGAGCGAACAACTTGGTCACCAGGATGGGCATTGGCATGCCCGACCATGCGGTCATTCGCCCCAGACAGTCGGAGTTCATCCTGGCGTTGAATAGCAGCTTGAACGACCCGCGCGGGCGCCTGCGGTACGCCGGCAGGCCTGCATACGGCCCGCTCCCTGGCTCAGGGCTTCAGCGCCTCTCCGAAGAAGCCCACCACCGCCGCGTTGAACTCGCGGTGGAATGCCACCCGGTCAAAGCCGGGCTGACTGCTGCACAACGGGGGCGCCATCGCTGCGAAGCGCGGCGTGCATGGCGCCAGAAAGTCGAAGTGGCCGGCCTTGGGCACCTCGCGGTAGTCCAGCGGCTTGGGCAGCGCCGCACGCACCGCTTCGGCATACCAGGGGTGTGGCAGCACCACATCATCTTCCGCGCGCCAGAGCTGGATGGGCACCGAGACGGCCGCGAGCGACTCCTGGGTGAAGGTGAACCCAAGCGCTGGCGCCACCACCGCGGCCGCGCGCACACGTGCGTCACGGCCCGACTGGACCACTGCCGTCGCAACGGCCGCCGCTGCAGCGGGCCGCCGGGCAATCAGCTGGCAGGCGTAGTCACCTGGGTGTCCCTGGCAATGCGGGGCGATGCGCCCCAGGTCGGCGGTACCGCCCACCACGGCCAATGCAGTGAAGCCACCCGACGAATGGCCAAACACGCCAATGCGTGTGGCATCGATGCGGTCTCGGCCAGGCCACTTCGTCAGCATGTAGTCGATCACGCGGCTGACGTGGCGCGGGCGATCCATCATCGACGCCTCTCTGCTCTGATCGGCGAAGTTGTCGCCGGTGTGTGCGACAGCAGCGACGACAAAACCCGCCTGGGCCAAAGCGACCGCCGTGTCGTGGTGCCCAAGTGAAGAGCCCCCATTGCCATGCGATATCACGATCAGCGGCAAGACCTGGCCTGCGACTGCGCCGCCGCGAGCGATGTTGAGCGTGAAGGGCCCGAGATCGACCTGCTGGGCCACCGCCTCGGTGGGATACCAGACCGCAACCTCCAGCGGTTTGTCTGCGCCGTCAGCGGCCTGCAGGGTCTCGAAGCCAGCGGCAAGGGGCGCTGCCGCCAGCACGGGCGACAGCAGAACCGCCGCAATGCAGAGAACGGCCGAACAGGCCAGGCGAGAAATGAAGCTGGGGGTCACGAAGCGTGGCTCCAGACCCGACCGGGTGATCTGATGTTCAAGGCCGGTCATGGCCTTCAAGGCATCCAGGCCTGATCGGTAGAAGTTGAGTCGGCGTTGCATGAGGTGATCCTTGTGTTGTCGACGTGAGAGTGGCTTGCCGCGACTGGCATTAGGCGCTTTTCGCGAGAGGGTCTGGCCTACCGACGCGATGGCGATGGCGATGGTGACGACGACCAGAACCGCCGCCACGGCGAAAGTGGGAGGACGGCAGCAGGGGCACGGGTCAACTTCAGCAGTGCCAGCGCGCGGCCCAGAAACAGCCCGCTGAGGCCGCCATAAAGCAGCGCCAGCGGCAGCAGCAGTTCGGGCGCATTGCGCCAGCCGGGGTTGATCGCCATGCTCACGTTGGCGGCGTAGCGCAGCGAGAAGATGACCAGGATGAGCAGCATTGGCATCCAGCTGCCGGGCAACTGAAGGCGTTGTTCGGCGGGCAGCCACTCTGTGCCGGCCTGCGCCGGGCGGCCGGCCAGCAACGCAACGCCCGCGCCCAGCGCCGCCAGCCAGACCAGCGCGGACAGCGGCAGCGCCCTGAAGCCAGGCGCCATCGACCACAAGCCCAGTCCGAGCAGCACCAGCGGCAGCATCAACAGGCGCGAGGGTGACACATGGCGCAGGCGAGTTTGAGAAAAGCCCAGCGCCATCAAGGCGGCCAGGATGCCCCAGACCCAGACGGGGGTGTGCGAGAGGATGATGACGATCATGGTGGTGCTCCGGCGTCGGGTTGAAGAAGGCGTGCCGCGAATGTGGCGCCCGCCCGCCGCCGCTGCCAGCGCATGGCGACGGGGCGGCGTGCCGCGGCGCGGAACGCCATTGGCAGGGCGCGAACTGAAGCGGTGCGCACAGGATTCAGCGCCGGCGCGAGAGGGTCTGGCCTAGCAACGCGATGGCGAGGGCGACGACGACCAGAACCGCTGCCACGGCGAACGTGACCCTCATCCCGGCCGCAAGAGCGTGCGGACTAGCCGTCATCAGGTTCGAGCTTGCTGCGCCCACAGCGAACACCGCGCCCATCACGGACGCACCGGTGATGAGCCCGAGATTGCGCGACAGGTTGAGCAAGCCCGACACGACGCCGCGCTGGTCAGCGCGGGTGTCCGTCATGACGGCCGTGTTGTTGGCTGCCTGGAACAACGCGAAGCCGGCCGTGATGACGACAAGCGGTGCGACATAACCTGGGATGCCCAGGCTGGTCGGCATCATGGGCAGGATGCACGCGCCGGTCACCATGGCGATCAGCCCGGAGCTGGTCACACGGAAGGCGCCGAACCGGTCGACGAAGCGGCCGGCCGGCATGCCGGTCAGTGCGGCGACGATCGGGCCGGACGACATGACCAGTCCGACCTGGGCCGCGTCGAGCCCGAGTGCGCCGGAGAGATAGAACGGACCCACCACCAGCGTCGCCATGACCACCGTCGTGACGAGAGTGCTCATGGCGAAGCCCGCGCTCAGCATCGGATTGCGAAACAGGGCCAGGCGAATCAAGGGCGAAGCGACCCTGGCTTGGGCGAACACGAACAGGCCAGCGCCTACCACTGCCGCGAACAGCAACGCCAGGTTGAGAACGCCAAAGCTGCCGCGTCCCATCGTCGTCGCAAGCGCATAGGCGGTGAGCGTCAGGGCCAGCAGCACCGTGCCCACCGTGTCGAAACCGGCACTCTTGCTTTTCGGTCCCCCGCCATCAGCGGGCAGATAGCGATGGGCGAGACACAAAGCCAAGACGCCCAGTGGCACGTTGATGAGGAATATCGCGCGCCAGCCCAGGCCAGCGATGAGCACGCCGCCCAGCGTGGGGCCGAGCGCGGTGCCCACGGCAGACATGGTGCCGAGTAGACCCATCGCGCTGCCGGTCTTGGCCTTCGGCACCGTCTCTGCGACGAAAGCCATGGCGAGGGCCAGCATGGCGGCCGCCCCGAGACCCTGCACGCCCCGGGCGGCAATCAGCAGCCAGAGCGTGGGGGCGAACCCGCACAGAACCGATGCGATCGTGAACAGGACGATGCCGGCCAGCAGCACCCGCCGGCGGCCGATCAGGTCCGCGACCCGTCCGACGGTGACGATCAGGGCCGTGATGGCAAGCAGATAGGCCAGCACCACCCACTGCACTTGCTGGAAAGAGGCGTTGAACGCGAGCGCCAGCGTCGGCAGGCCCACATTGGCGATGCTCGTGCCCAGCGAGGACAGCAGCGTCGACAGCGCAAGGGTGGCGAGCGCCCACCGAACTGCGGGTGTCAGTGGCCAAATTTCTGCGGCCGTTGCGCCTGGCCCTGCGAGGATTGATTTCAACTTGAACTCCATGTTCTGCCGACTCCCTGGAAGGGGTCGTCTGGAGTCTGGTGTTTCGCCGGCTATGGCGGAAGGCGCGCCCATTGCAGTTTGTTCGTGCGTTCGACGCCACATCACGCCCAAGCCGGGGCTATGGTCGGTGCATGCCGCTGCCCGATCTGAACCTGCTCGTGACGCTGGACGTGCTGCTCGCCGAAGGCAGCGTGGCGCGCGCGGCCCGACGATTGCGGCTCAGCCCATCGGCGATGAGTCGGGCACTGGCGCGCTTGCGGGAGACCCTGGGAGATCCCCTGCTGGTTCGCGCCGGCCGTGGGCTGGTGCCCACGCCCCGAGCGCTCGAACTCCGCGAGAAGGTGAGCCAGCTCGTCCAGGACGCAGAAGCCGTTCTGCGACCGACGGAGAAGCTCGACCTCAAACAACTATCCCGAACTTTCACACTGAGAACCAGTGAAGGCTTCGCAGAGAACTTCGGACCGGCGCTCATTGCTCGCTTGGGAGAAGACGCTCCCGGCGTGCGGCTGCGCTTCGTGCAGAAGCCCGACAAGGACAGCGCGCCACTCCGCGAGGGGGCGGTGGACCTGGAGACGGGCGTCGTCGAGAAGACGACCGCGCCTGAATTGCGAGTGCAGGCGCTGTTTCGCGATCGGTACGTGGGGGTCGTGCGGACTGGACATACCCTCACCCAGGGGGAGATCACTGCTCCTCGCTACGCGATGGGCAGGCACATCAACGTGTCGCGAGAGGGCCTGGAGAAGGGCCCCATTGATGAAGCCCTGCGCTCTATGGGTCTGGAACGGATGATCGCCACGATCGTCGGCGGTTTTGCTACGGCGGTGGCCATGGCACGGGGCTCTGACCTGATCGCCACAGTTCCCGAACGCCATACCGGAAGCCTGCGCTCCGGCATGCACAGCTTTGGGCTTCCGATAGCCACACCGGAGTTCACGGTTTCAATGCTCTGGCACCCGCGGCTGAACGCCGATGCAGCGCATCGCTGGCTACGCGGGTGCGTTCGCGACGTTTGCGCTCAGCAACTTACCGACTCGGCGATGCAGGGAAGGGCCGCCGAAGCTTGAGCAGCGCCGCTTTGCACCTCCTTACCGCTCCACCAGCGCGGTGCAGGTGCTGCTGCAGAGTGCCCTGTATCAGCCAACTCGCGGACACGACTTTCGGAGCGGTGAGGGGCCCCAGAGCAGCCCTTCACCGGCGACTGCAGATGGCCGAGACTTCCTGTTCGCGGTCAACGCCGACAGCAGCCATTCGAGCCGGCGCGCAACGAACGGCCGGTCTTCGAGGCGCCGACTCAGATCGACCCAGGCCTGAAATTCAGTGCCCCCAATCGATCTGCAGAGAGCGGCCGATCAAGCGCCATCGATGATGCGCACTGGCGGCCGCGACGACATGTGAGCCGCTTTTGCGAGTTCGCTTCAGATCAGTACCCCCTGCTGAGCAACCAGTTCGGCGCTTACAGGCTGCCAGTTAAGTTGGTCAGAGTGGAAGATCACAATCGATCGGAAGCCGATTCAACTGACAGTCGCTGGCCTCGCACGTTGCGATTCAACCTCTCATGAAGCAGCTGATCTTCAACATTGCCGCCTTTCTGGCCCTCGTGTGCTCGTGCAACGTGGCGGAGGCGCTTGCACTTGGCGCCACCACGAGCGAGGAGGTAGACGCCACGGTGCAGCAAGAGCTGCGCGCCAAAGGTGTGCCCGGCGCGTCCATTGCGCTGATCGTCGATGGCCGAATTGCCTACGTACGAGCCTATGGCTCGGCGCAGTTACTGCCCATGCGGCAAGCGACCACCGCCATGCGCTTCCCCATTGGGTCTGTCAGCAAGCAGTTCCTCGCGGCTGGCCTGCTGCTGCTGGAGTCCGAAGGTCGATTGAGTCTTGACGATCCCGTCTCGAAGTACGTGCCCGACCTCGGGCCCGCCGGACGTGCCACGCTTCGCCAACTGCTGGCGCACACCTCGGGTCTGCCGGAGTACATGCCGCATGACTACGTCGCACCGGCGCAACGCAAGCCGATCGAACCCACTCAATCGGTTCTGCGCGCTGCGCGGCAAGCGCAGGACTTTGAACCCGGGGAGCGCTGGCGTTACAGCAATACGGGTTACGCGCTGGCCGGCATCGTGTTGGAAAAGGTGGGAGGCGCGCCGTTGATGGAAGTCCTGGGCCAACGCATCTTCAAGCCACTGAAGATGGCCAGCGTGCTTGATTTCGACCAGCACTCGCTGGCTCGGGGGGACGCGACCGGCTACAGCGTATTGGGGCTCGCCGACCCCGAACCTGCCACCCCTATGGCACCCGGCTGGATGTTCGGTGCCGGTGGCCTGGCAATGACGGCCGAAGACGTGGCCAGATGGGATCTGGCATTGATTGGCCGCACGCTGCTGACCCCCTCGGCTCAGCGCGCGTTGGAGACCGACACACGCCTGAACAACGGCGTTGCCACGCGCTACGGCCTCGGCCTTGTGGTCAGGATGAGTGGCGACCGACGTGTGTTGGCGCACGATGGTGGAGTGCCCGGCTTCTCGTCATCGAACTTGATCTTGCCCGAAGAGCGGATGGCCATCGTCGTGCTGATGAACGCCGACTTTGGTGACGTCGCGCCCCACCTAGCGTCCAGGTTGCAGCGCCTGTTACTCAACCCGGCCACGCCGCGCGATGCTGCGCGCACCGAGCAGGATCGGCAAGTGCTGCTGGCGCTGCAACGCGGGCAAGTCGATCGCAGCCTCTTCACCGACAACGCCAACGACTACTTCAGCGACCGCGTGGTGAATCAGACGGCCCGAGTGTTGCAGCGCGCCGGCGGGCTGAAGAGCTTCGGTGTCCGTGCTCGGTCAAGCCTGGGCGGTTTGGACGTGCGCACTTATGTCGCAGAGCTGGAACAAAGGAGCTACACGATCGTCACGCGCGCTTGGCCCGACGGGCGTCTCGAACAGTTCACACTCAGCCCGGACTGAGGCGGACGTCAGTCATCGACTTTCCCGTCTCCTTGCAAGGTAGCGCTACTGCACGCGACCCGCACACGTCTTGGCTGCCGGCCGATGGTTTGTGCGCGCTGACTGGGATGAGTCTGCGGTGTTGCTCGGTCGCAGACGGTACAGGGCAACGTCATCGTCCAGCGCGACGCCTGCCTTGCTGGGTTCCGGTAGGGTGTGCATGAGGCGCGATGGGTCCAGCAGGTTCCCTGCAGCTTGCGCACCAGAGAGCCGCCCTTCCCCGGTACCCGCTTGTGTTTAGGGTTGTCGGACACCTGCCCGCGACATTGCGGCGTGCGCGGGCAGGTGTCCGACAACCCTAAACATTAGCGGAACCCCGCTGGGCGACGAGGAACCCGAAGGTCTGCAAAGTCGCAGACCGGAATGCTGAAGAATGCGTTTGGTGTTGGCCGCTGCTAACGCGGCACGACGGCTCGGTAGGTGTCCGCGTCAACGCCGAAGCGGCTCTCCGATCTCCGGTTGGAGCTTCCGCGCTCACATACCCCGCGTGAATCAGGCGGCGCATGGGCTGTGCCGGGAGATACCCGTCACATCCCTGCGTAGTTCGGCCCGCCGCCGCCCTCGGGCGTGACCCAGACGATGTTCTGCGTCGGGTCCTTGATGTCGCAGCTCTTGCAATGCACGCAGTTCTGCGCATTGATGACGAGCTTGTCGGTGCCATCGGTGTTGACGAACTCGTAGACGCCGGCCGGGCAGTAGCGGCTCTCCGGCCCGGCATAACGCGCCAGGTTTACGGCTACCGGCACCGACGCATCCTTCAGCGTCAGGTGCGCCGGCTGGTTCTCTTCGTGGTTGGTGTTGCTGATGAAGACCGAGCTCAGCCGGTCGAAGGTCAGCACGCCGTCGGGCCGCGGGTAACGGATCGGTGCTACCTGGCTGGCGGCATGCAACCGGGTGTGGTCAGCCGCCTTGCGGTGGATCGTCCACGGCGGGCTCTTGAGCCCGAGCTTGGGCAGCAGCCACTGCTCGATGCCGGTCATCAGCGTGCCGATCGTCGTGCCTTGCTTGAACCACTGCTTGAAGTTGCGAGTCTGGTTCAGCTCTTCGAACAGCCAGCTCTTCTCGAACGCCGTGACGTACTCGCCCAGTTCGTCGTGCGAGCGGCCCGCCTTCAAAGCCGGCACGATGGCTTCGGCCACCAGCATGCCGGTCTTTATCGCCGCGTGGCTGCCCTTGATGCGCGCCGCGTTCAGCGTGCCGGCCTCGCAGCCGACCAACGCGCCACCGGGAAACACCAGCTTCGGCAGCGACAGCAAGCCGCCCGCGGTGATGGCCCGCGCGCCGTAGCCGATGCGCTTGCCGCCTTCGATGTGGGCGCGAATGGCGGGGTGGGTCTTCCAGCGCTGCATCTCCTCGAAAGGGCTGAGCCACGGGTTCTGGTAGTCCAGCCCTGTGACGAAGCCGAGCGTGACTTGGTTGCCTTGCAGGTGGTACAGGAAGCCGCCGCCGTAGGTGTGTTCGTCCATCGGCCAACCGGCGGTGTGCACGACCAGGCCGGGCCGGGCCTTGTCGGCCGGCACTTCCCACAGCTCTTTCACGCCGAGCGCGTAGCTTTGCGGGTCGCGGCCTTCGTCGAGCGCGAAGCGGGCGATGAGTTGTTTACCCAGATGCCCGCGCGAGCCTTCGGCAAACACCGTGTACTTGGCCAGCAACTCCATGCCGAGCTGGAAGCCGCCGTGCGGCTGGCCGTCCTTGCCCACCCCCAGGTTGCCGGTGGCCACACCTCGCACGTGGCCATCGTCGGTGTACAGCACCTCGGCCGCGGCGAAGCCGGGAAAGATCTCCACGCCCAGGGCCTCGGCCTGTTCGGCGAGCCACTTGGTGACCGCGCCCAGGCTGATGACGTAGTTGCCCTCGTTGTGCAGGCAGCCCGGTATCAGGAAGTGCGGTGTGCGGCTGGCGTGTGCCTCGCCGAGGAACAGCACCTCGTCACCAGTGACGGCCTGCTTCAGCGGCGCGCCGCGCTCTTTCCAGTCGGGGAACAGTTCGGTGATCGCACGCGGGTCCATCACCGCGCCGCTGAGGATGTGCGCGCCGGGTTCGGAGCCCTTTTCCAGCACCACAACCGACACATCGGCGTTCATCTGCTTCAGGCGGATCGCGGCGGCCAACCCAGCGGGGCCCGCACCCACGACGACCACGTCGTAGTCCATCGTTTCGCGCGGCCTGAGTGGGGCCAGGATGTCGGCAGCGGTCATGGGCGGAGGCAGCGTTGAAGGCAACGTGCCAGTTTAAGAGCCGCGCCGAAAACGTGCGCCCGGGCCTTCAGGCGTTCAGCGGCGCAACCAGCCGTAGCTGGCCAGCCCGGCCACCGTGGCCGCCAGCGAGCCGAGCACATGCGTGGCCACCGTCGCGGCAGCCCAGCCGTTGCGGCCCGCTTGCAACAGCGTCACGACTTCGGCTGAAAAGCTGGAGAAAGTCGTCAGCCCGCCCAGGAAGCCGGTGATGACGAACAGCCGCCACTCCGGCGACAGGTTCGGCGATTGCGCCAGGTGCGCCATCGCCAGGCCGATCAGATAACCGCCGACCACGTTGACCAGCAGGGTGCCCGGCGGCAGCCCCGGCCACAGGTGGTTGAGGCCGGCGGCCGCACCCCAGCGCAACAACGCGCCGAGCGCGGCACCCAGGCTGACGGCAAGGATGGCTGCCCACATCGGTCGGGACGATAACCGCGCCCGACTCGGGTCGGGCTGTGCAGCAGTTAGCCGCTGCTCAGGCCGAGGCGCTGGCTTTCGCCGAACACCGGGTGGGCCTCGTCGCCTTCGGCCGCGACGGCGCGCGAGCGGCCCTGGCGCTTGGCCTCGTACAGCGCCTGATCAGCGCGGCGCAGCGCGTCGTCGAGCGCCTCGCCATGGCCGACCTGGACCATGCCGAAGCTCAAGCTCACGGTCGGCCCCGGTTGGTCGACATCGGCCGCCATGCCGGCCTGCACCTGGGCCACGATGCGCTCCGCCACGCCCATCGCATGGCGGGTGTTGGCGCGGCGCAGCAGCAGTACGAACTCGTCGCCACCGTGGCGGCCGGCGACGTCGGGTGCGCGCAGCTGTTCCTGCACGCTGGCGGCCACGCGGCACAGCGCGCGGTCGCCGGCGGCGTGGCCGAAGCGGTCGTTGATGTGCTTGAAGTGGTCGATGTCGAACATCAGCAGCACCGCGCTGCCGGCAGGGTCGGCGGCGATCGCGCGTGTGGCCAGCTCGTGGAAGTGGCGGCGGTTGGGCACCTGCGTCAGCGCGTCCAGGTTGGCCAGCACGCGCAGCCGGCGGCGCGATTCGCGCAACTGGCGTTCGGTGCGCTCGCCCATCACAGTCAGCGCTACGAACGCGGCGACGACCACGCCGATGGCGCTGGCCAGGGCGCGTGCCGGCATCGGGTTGCCGGCGGCCAGGTCGAGCGTGCCGAGCCCCGGCACGAAAGCCGTCACCGCCAACGCTGCGCCCAGCGCCTGCATCGGCGTGCCTTCGCTGCCCTGCGCGCCCATCACCAGCGGCGCGGCCACGTACAGGTGCAGCGCGACGCTGGCGAGTGTGGCGATCCAGGCCGCGTCGTTGCGGCCGTCGGCCCACAGAGCACCGGCTATGCAGGCCAGCGCGGCAACCGCGGCCACGGTGAGGTCGGCGCGTTGATTGCCGGGCAGGGGCTGGCGTGCGTTGAAGCGGCGCAGACCGATCAGCATCAGGACCGGCCAGGCCAACAACAGCAGGTTGGCGACCAGCTGGCCCCAGGTACCCGGCCATGCCGCCGCCACCGCGGTGCCGGCTGCGGCCAGCCAGGCACCGGCCAGCCAGCAACCCAGGCCGCGGTGACGGTACAGGCGCTGGCGTGCGCCGCTGGCGCTGAAAGCGGTAGCCACCGCCACCAGCACGGCCGCGCTGACCGCGCAGGTGACGAAGGCTGCATCGGCCGACGCGGCGGACACGAGCGGCACGGCGGTGGCGAGGGGGCTGGCGTCCATCGGCATCGATTGTGGGAAGCGCGGGCCCCACCGGCATCGTCCGAAAGGGGGGCCGTATGCAACGGGTTGCGACAGAAGAAAGAAGTGTGTTGGCTACCATCCTGGTTTGCGGCGCGGCGGTCGAGGCGGCCCCCGTTACCGCTACCCGACACCCGCAAGTTGAAAGGGCACGAACGATGGCAATGGACGTGGTCGAGTACGAGATCAAGGGCGCCGAGATGCAGTTCGTCGAGGTCGAACTCGACCCCGGCGAGGCGGCCGTCGGCGAAGCGGGCAGCCTGTTCTACATGGACGCCACGATCGGTATGGATACCGTGTTTGGCGACGGCAGCACGAGCAGCGGCGGTGGCAGCGGGCTGTTCGGCAAGCTGCTGTCGGCCGGCAAACGGCTGGTCACCGGTGAATCGCTGTTCACGACCGTTTACACGAACGGCGGCCCGACCAAAGCGAAGGTGGCCTTCGCCGCACCGTACCCCGGCAAGATCCTGCCGATGGATCTGCGCCAGCTCGGCGGCACGCTGATCTGCCAGAAGGACGCTTTCCTGTGTGCCGCGCGCGGTGTCTCGCTGGGCATCGCGCTGCAGCAGAAGCTGGGCGTCGGCTTCTTCGGCGGCGAGGGCTTCATCATGCAGAAGCTCGAAGGCGACGGGCTGGCCTTCGTGCACGCCGGCGGCACCATCGTCAAGCGCGAGCTGAAGCTGGGCGAGACGCTGATGGTCGACACCGGCTGCGTCGTGGCGTACACGCCGACCACCAATTTCGAGATCCAGTACGTCGGCAAGATCAAGACGGCGCTGTTCGGCGGCGAGGGCCTGTTCTTCGCCAAGCTCAGTGGCCCGGGAACGGTTTGGCTGCAGAGCCTGCCGTTCTCGCGCCTGGCGTCGCGCGTGTTCGCCGCGGCGCCGCAGCGCGGTGGGTCGAAGGAAGAGGGCGGCCTGCTCGGCGGTCTGGTTGGCGGCGGGCTGCTCGGGGGCATCCTCAGCGGCGACGACGAGTGAGCGCACGGGCCTTGGTCGCCCCAACGCTGATCCGCGGCTTGCTGAGTCTGCTGAGCGTTGTGGCTGCTGCGGCACACGCCGCGCCGGTGCAACTCGAAGAGCTGACGTGGACCGAGCTGCGCCAGCGTGTGGCTGGCGGTGCGACGACGGTGCTGCTGCCCGTCGGCGGCACCGAGCAGAACGGCCCGCACATGGTGCTCGGAAAGCATAACTTCCGTGTGAAGTGGCTGGCGACGCGGATTGCCGAGCAGCTGGGCAACGCCATCGTCGCGCCGGTGCTGGCCTACGTGCCCGAAGGTGCGATCCACCCGCCGACCGAACACATGCGCTGGCCGGGCACGATCAGCGTCAGTGGCAGCGCGTTTGAAGCCACGCTGGAAGGCGCCGCGCGCAGCTTCCGCCAGCACGGCTTCTGCCAGGTGGTGTTGTTGGGTGACAGCGGCAATTACCGCGCCAGCCTGGACCGCGTGGCGGGTAAGCTGAACGCCGAGTGGAAGGCATCGGCCTGCCGCGTGCACCCGTTGCCCGAGTACTACCGCGCGGCATCGGTCGACTTTGCCGCGGCTTTGAAAGCCCAGGGCTTCACCGCCGCGGAAATCGGCCGCCACGCCGGCCTGGCCGACACGGCAATGATGCTGGCCGTCGACGCCGCGCAGGTGCGCGCCGAGGCGCTGGCCCGCAGTGTCGATGCCGATGGGGTGTCGGGCGACCCGCGCCGCGCGACGGTGACGCTCGGTCAACCGGCGCTGGCCCATATCGTTGACCGTTCGGTGGCCGCCATCCGTACGGCGACCGCAAAGACGCCCTGAACCTTTCCTCTCACCAGAAACTGCCGATGAAGAACATCACCTTCTTGAACGTGGCATGGGTTTGCTCGCTCACAGCCGCGGGCCTCGTGGTGCCGGTGGCGGTGCAAGCGCAGGCGCCGGCAACGGCCGCCGTGCCCGCGTCTGCCGCGGCATCGGCCGACGCCCGCAACGTGTATCTCGGTGCCACGCCCGACAAGCTGAGCCCAACGCTGGCCGGCGACCTCGAGCGCATCTACGTCCCCAACCTGCGCGGCAACGATGTCTATGTGATCGACCCGCAAGCGATGAAGGTGGTCGACCGCTTCAAGGTCGGTTTCAGCCCGCAGCACGTGGTGCCGTCGTGGGACCTGCGCACGCTGTGGGTCACCAACAATGCCGAGCGTCGCACCGACGGCAGCCTGACCCCGATCGACCCACGAACCGGCAAGCCCGGCCCCGCGGTGATGGTCGACGACCCGTACAACATGTACTTCACGCCCGACGGCAAGAGCGCCATCGTGGTCGCTGAAGCGCGCAAGCGGCTGGACTTCCGCGACCCGAAGACGATGGCGCTGCAGTACAGCATCGACACCCCGGGCTGCGCCGGCATCAACCACGCCGACTTCTCGCACGACGGCCGCTACGCCATCTTCACCTGCGAGTTCGCCGGCACGCTGGCCAAGATCGACCTGGCCAGCCGCAAGGTGGTGGGTTACCTGAAGTTGAACATGCCGGCCACGCGCTTCAAGGAAGTGCCGGGGGCGCCGCGCACCAAGCCGGGCCAGGTGTGGGAGCCGGGCGAGAGCGAGCTCTGCACCGTCACCAAGGGCATGCCGCAGGACATCCGGATTGCGCCGGACGGCCGGCGTTTCTACATCGCCGACATGCATGCCGACGGCGTGCACGTGGTCGATGGCGACAGCTTCACGCAGGTCGGTTTCATCCAGACCAGCCTGGGGGCGCATGGCCTGTACCCCAGCCGCGATGGCAAGAAGCTCTACGTCGCCAACCGGGGCTCGCACCGCATCGGGGGATCGCGGCTGGGCAATGGCGGCGTTGTCGTGATCGACTTCGCGACCGACAAGGTGGTGGCCCGCTGGCCGGTCCCCGGCGGTGGCAGCCCGGACATGGGCAACGTCACGGCCGACGGCAAGTGGCTTTGGCTGGCCGCGCGCTACGACGACGTCGTCTACCGCTTCGACACCACCAGCGGCGACGTCAAGCAGATCAAGGTCGGCGCCGAGCCGCACGGCCTGACAGTGTGGCCGCAGCCGGGGCGCTATTCGCTGGGGCACACGGGCAACATGCGCTAAGCGCGGTGAGCGGCCTACCCAGGGGGCAGCGCTATGCTGCTTGCGGATGAGGGAGTGTCTGAACGCGGGCGCGCGCGCCGTGGCGTATTGCCTGCACCCAAGGCTGATGTTGTGGTCGCTGTTGCCCGCGCTGCTGGGCGGCGGTTTGCTTGCCGTGCTGGGCTGGTTATTCTGGGAGCCGGTGGTCGCCGGCATGCGCGCGGCGATGGAACAGTTCGAGCTCACGGCCGCGCTGCTGGACTGGCTCTCGGCACAAGGCGCAGACCGCTTGCGCGTCGTGCTGGCACCGCTGCTGGTGGTGATGCTGGCGGTGCCGCTGGTGGTGGTGGGCACGCTGCTGCTGGTGGCCGTGGCGATGATGCCCGCCGTGGTGCGGCTGGTGGCGGCGCGGCGCTTTCCCACCCTCGAAGCCAAGCGCGGCGCCGGCGCGCTGGCGTCGATCGGCTGGGCCCTGGCTTGCACGACGGCCGCGCTGCTGGCGCTGCTCGTCAGCGTGCCGCTGTGGTTCGTGCCGCCGCTCGTGGTGTTGTTGCCCCCGCTGATCTGGGGCTGGTTGAGTTACCACGTGCTGGCCTTCAATGCACTGGCGCTGCATGCCAGCGCGGACGAGCGGCGCATCGTGCTGCGAAGGCGGCGCTGGCCGCTGCTGTTCATCGGTATCGTCTGTGGCTACCTGGGTGCGCTGCCCTCGCTGCTGTGGGCCTTCGGTGCTGCAACGCTGATCTTCGCGCCGCTGCTGCTGGCCGGCTCGGTCTGGCTGTACACCCTGGTCTTCGTCTTCGCGGGCGCCTGGTTCTCCCACTACACCTTGAACGATTTGCAGCGCCTGCGCGCGGAGCACCTCCCATGAACATCGGTCTGGTCATCGTCGGCGACGAAATCCTCTCCGGCCGTCGGCAGGACAAACACCTGGTCAAGGTGATCGAACTGCTGTCCGCGCGCGGCCTGGCACTGTCATGGGCGCGCTATGTCGGCGACGACCGGCCACGCATCACCGCTGTACTGAAGGCGGCATTCGACAGCGGCGAACTCGTCTTCAGCTGCGGCGGCATCGGCGCCACACCCGACGACCACACGCGGCAATGCGCCGCCGCTGCGCTGGGCGTGCCGCTGGAACTGCACCCACAAGCCCGAGAGTTGATCCTGGAGCGCATGCGCGATGTCGCCAAGGAGCAGGGCGCGACCTCTGATCCCGACCGCCCCGACAACGTGCACCGCCTGAACATGGGCGTGTTCCCGCAAGGCGCGCAGGTCATCACCAACCCGTACAACAAGATTCCCGGCTTCAGCGTCGGCGACGTGCATTTCGTGCCCGGCTTCCCGGTGATGGCCTGGCCGATGATCGAAGGCCTGCTCGACCAGCGCTACCTGCACCTTCACGGCGGCGCGCGCACGGTCGAGCGTGCAGTGATCGTCTTCGGCGCGATGGAAGCCTCGTTGACACCGCTGATGGAGGACATCGAAGCGCGCTTTGCCGGTGTCAAGGTGTTCAGCCTGCCCAGCGTGGACCACCCCGAGTACGGCAAACACATCGAACTCGGCGTCAAGGCCGAGGCCGACCCGGCCGAGGCCTTCGCCGCGCTGCGCGCCGGTTTGGTGCAGTTCGGCGCCAAGCTGGGCCCCGAATCGGTGCGTTGAGTCAGCGTCGAAGGCGCACCAGCGAAGGGCAGCCGCGCCGCCGCCCAGCGCCAGAGCTGGGCATGCTTTCTGCTAGATTTCTTCGTGCCTGTCCCGGGTGCCGGCTGTTCGCCGTGCACCCAAATACGCACCCCCAACCCAAAACCGAATCCCGCTAGGAGAGATCTGCATGGCAAGTAAGACCGTTGCCGACGTGATGAAGATGGTCAAGGAAAACGAGATCAAGTTCGTTGACTTCCGCTTCACCGACACCCGCGGCAAGGAGCAGCACGTGTCCGTGCCGGTTTCCGCCTTCGACGACGACAAGTTCGTCGCCGGCCACGCCTTCGACGGTTCGTCGATCGCCGGCTGGAAGGGCATCGAAGCCTCCGACATGCTGCTGATGCCGGACCCGAACACCGCCAACATCGACCCGTTCTTCGAAGAGCCGACGCTGATCCTGAGCTGCGACGTGCTCGACCCCACCGACGGCAAGCCTTACGAGCGCGACCCGCGCTCGCTGGCCCGCCGCGCCGAGGCTTACCTCAAGAGCAGCGGCATCGGCGACGCCGCCTACTTCGGCCCCGAGCCGGAGTTCTTCATCTTCGACCAGGTGCAGTGGACGAACGACATGTCCGGCTGCTCGTTCAAGATCGGCTCCGAAGAAGCCCCGTGGAGCAGCGGCGCCAGCTTCGAGGGCGGCAACATGGGCCACCGGCCGGTTGTCAAGGGCGGCTACTTCCCGGTGCCGCCCGTCGACAGCTTCCAGGACATGCGCAGTGAGATGTGCCTGATCCTCGAGTCGCTGGGCATTCCGGTCGAAGTGCACCACCACGAGGTCGCAGGCCCGGGCCAGAACGAGCTTGGCACCAAGTTCAGCACTTTGCTCCAGCGCGCCGACTGGTCGCAGCTGCAGAAGTACGTGATCCAGAACGTTGCCCATGCCTACGGCAAGACCGCGACCTTTATGCCCAAGCCCGTCGTCGGCGACAACGGCAGCGGCATGCACGTGCACCAGAGCGTCTGGAAGGACGGCAAGAACCTGTTTGCCGGTGACGGCTACGCGGGCCTGAGCGAATTTGCGCTGTACTACATCGGCGGCATCATCAAGCACGCCCGTGCGTTGAATGCCATCACCAACCCCGGTACCAACAGCTACAAGCGCCTGGTGCCCGGCTACGAAGCCCCGGTGAAGCTGGCTTACTCGGCCAAGAACCGCTCGGCCTCCATCCGCATTCCGTATGTGGCCAGCCCGAAGGGCCGCCGCGTCGAAGCGCGTTTCCCCGACCCGCTGATGAACCCGTACCTCGGCTTCAGCGCGTTGCTGATGGCCGGTCTGGACGGCGTGGAAAACAAGATCCACCCCGGCGACCCCGCGACCAAGGACCTGTACCACCTGCCGCCGGAAGAAGACGCGAAGATCCCGACCGTCTGCCACAGCCTGGACCAGGCGCTGGACTACCTGGACAAGGACCGCGCCTTCCTGACCAAGGGCGGGGTCTTCACCGACAGCTACATCGACGCCTACATCGACCTGAAGATGCAGGAGGTGACCCGCTTCCGCATGGCCACGCACCCGATCGAGTTCGACATGTACTACTCGCTATAGGACCACCCCCGAAAGCGCCTTCGGCGCTGCCCCCTCAAGGGGGCGACGCCGGTGGCCCGGCAGAGCCGGTTCCACGGCGTCTGCTTGGGGTTGTTGTCCAGCAAGGCGGGCTGTGGGCCCGCCTTTTTTCATGCCATCAGGGCCTTGATGCCATTTGCGACAATCGCGGCCATGAAACGAGTCGTCTTCCTCGGCCTGTGCGCGGTCGCTCTGACGCCAGCCTTGGCGCAGGAGACTTCCAAGCCCGTCTACCGCTGCCCCGGCCCGCCGGTGCTGTACACCGACGCCATCAGCCAGCAGGAAGCGCGCGAGAGGGGCTGCCGCGGCATCGAAGGCGCGCCGGTCACGATCGTGCAGGGCCAGCGGCCGCGCAGCGGCGCGGCGGCAACCCCCGCCAACGGCGCCAGCGGCGCGGCCAATCGCCCGGCCGACCAGCGCGTGGACCCCGCCGCCCAGCGCGCGCGCGATGCCGATGCGCGGCGCATCCTGGGCGACGAACTGCGGCGTGAAGAAGAACGCCTGGACGTCATGCAGCGCGAGTTCAACAAGGGCGAGCCCGAGCGCCGCGGCGACGAGCGCAACTACCAGAAGTACCAGGACCGCGTGGCCGAAATGCGCGCCGCCATCCTGCGCAAGGAAGCCGACATCGCCGCCATCAAGCGCGAGATGGCCAAGCTGCCGCAGTGACGCCGTCGGACCCTTTCGACGCCTTCGACCAGCTGGCCACGATGGTGGCCGTCACACACCCCGACGGCCGTTGCCTGCGCGCCAACTCCGCGCTTGAGAACACCCTGGGCCAAAGCCGCCGCGCCTTGCAGCGCGGCAACGTCTTCGACTGGTTGAGCGACCCGGCGCCGATGCGCGAATCACTGCGCCAGGTGGCGCACAACACCGTCGCCACGGGCCGCTTCGAGGCGATGCTCAAGCGCCCGGTGATCGGCCACGGCGGCCAGAGCGGCCAGGGCGGCAGTGCCGACCTGCCGGTGCACGTCATCGTCAGCCAGATGGACCGGCCGGGCCAGGTGCTGGTCGAGATGATCGAGGTCGAGCAGCAGACCCGGCTGGAGCGCGAAGAGCGCACCCATGGTCTGGTGCAGGCCAACAAGGAGCTGGTGCGCAACCTGGCGCACGAGATCAAGAACCCGCTCGGTGGCATCCGAGGTGCAGCGCAGCTCTTGCAGATGGAGGTCGCGTCCAAAGAGCTGACCGAATACACCCAGGTCATCATCCACGAGGCCGACCGGCTGCAGTCGCTGGTCGACCGGCTGCTCGCCCCGCACCGCCGCCCGCAGGTGATGGCCGACGTGAACATCCATGAGATCTGCGAGCGCGTGCGCGCGGTCACCCTGGCCGAACACCCGCGCGGCTTGCAGGTGGTTCGCGACTACGACACCTCGATCCCCGACTTCCGCGGCGACCGCGAACAGCTGATCCAGGCCGTCCTCAACATCGTCCACAACGCGACGCAAGCGTTGGCGCCGCGCATCGCCGATGCCAGCGCCAAGATCGTGCTGCGCACGCGCGTTGCACGCCAGGCCACCTTCGGCCGCCAGCGTTTTCGCTTGGCACTGGAATTGCATGTTCAGGACAACGGGCCCGGCGTGCCCGAGGCCGTGTTCGACAACATCTTCCAGCCGCTGGTATCGGGGCGAGATGGTGGCAGCGGGCTCGGCCTTACGCTGGCCCAGACTTTCGTGCAACAACACCAGGGCACCATCGAATGCGACAGCATCCCGGGGCGCACGGTCTTCAAGCTGCTGATCCCGTTACCGTGATCCCCCCCGGAGCGCCTGCGGCGCTTCCGCCCCAGGGGGGCGCCGCAGGCGGCCCGGCGAAGCCGGTTCCGCGGCGGCCGCTTGATGCACTGCGCCGTAAACGCCCAAGGGGGGCGCAATGAAACCGATCTGGGTCGTCGACGACGATCAATCCATCCGCTTCGTGCTCGAAAAGGCACTCGCGCGCGAGCAGTTCGCGGTGCGCTGCTTCTCCAGCCCTCGCGAGGTGCTCGCCGCACTGGAAGACGACGAACCGCAGGTGCTGGTCAGCGACATACGCATGCCCGGCGGCAGCGGCATCGATCTGCTCGCCCAGGTCAAGCAGCGGCATGCCGGGCTACCCGTCATCATCATGACGGCGTTCAGCGACCTCGACAGCGCGGTCTCGGCCTTCCAGGGCGGTGCCTTCGAGTACCTGCCCAAGCCGTTCGACGTCAACAAGGCGGTCGAGCTCATCCGCCGCGCCGTCGACGAGAGCCTGCGCGAAGAGGTGCGCGACATCGGCATGGCCCAGATGCCGGAGATGCTCGGCCAGGCGCCGGCGATGCAGGACGTGTTCCGCGCGATCGGGCGCTTGAGCCAGAGCAACGTCACGGTGCTGATCACCGGCGAAAGCGGCTCGGGCAAGGAGCTGGTGGCGCGCGCATTGCACAAGCACAGCCCACGTGGAGAACAGGGCGCGAATGGTCCCTTCGTCGCCATCAACACGGCGGCGATCCCGAAGGACCTGCTGGAAAGCGAACTCTTCGGCCACGAGCGCGGTGCCTTCACCGGCGCGCAGACGACGCGACGCGGCCGCTTCGAACAGGCCGACGGCGGCACGCTGTTCCTGGACGAGATCGGCGACATGCCGTTCGACTTGCAGACCAGGCTGCTGCGCGTGCTCAGCGACGGGCAGTTCTACCGCGTCGGCGGCCACCAGCCGCTGAAGAGCAACGTGCGCGTGATCGCTGCCACGCACCAGAACCTGGAAGACCGCGTGCGCCAGGGTGCGTTCCGCGAAGACCTGTTCCACCGCCTCAACGTGATCCGGCTGCGCCTGCCCAGCTTGCGCGAACGGCGCGAAGACATCCCGATGCTGGCCCGATTCTTCCTGCAGAAAAGCGCCAAGGAGCTGGGCGTTGAGGCCAAGCGCATCACCGATGCGGCGCTGGCGCGGCTGGCCGGCTTCGACTTCCCCGGCAACGTGCGCCAGCTCGAGAACATCTGCCACTGGCTGACGGTGATGGCGCCGGCGCAAGTCGTCGAGCCGAAAGACCTACCGCCCGAACTGAGTGGCGGCAACGGTGCCCTCGTGGCCGGTGCCGGCACCGGCGGCGGGTTCGCCACGCCGATGCCGGAGGTTTTCAACGCCGCGGTGTCGGCTGCGGCCGCAGCCGCCGCCAGCGCGGGCGCGGCCGCTCCGGCCGGCGAGCCGACCTCGATCCCTGCCGCGTGGCTGGCCGACCTGGAACGCGAAGCCCGCCGTCGTCTGGAAGCGGGCGAGCCCGATGTGTGGGAAGCGCTGACGCGCCAGTTCGAAGGCCGCCTGATCCAGACCGCTCTCGACGTCACGCGCGGCCGCCGCATCGAAGCGGCGCAGAAGCTGGGCATCGGCCGCAACACCATCACGCGCAAGATCCAGGAGCTCGGGCTGGACGATTGAAGGGCTGGGTCTCGCGCCAGAATGGTGGTGCACCACGCCATCACCGGATCCGAGGAGACAAACCCGATGCAACCGACCCGCCGCCACACGTTGGCCATCTTCGCCGCACTGGCCGCCAGCGCCACCACGCCACCGTTGCGTGCACAGGCCGAGCGCACCCTTCGCATCCTGGTCGGGTTTGCACCTGGCGGATCGGCCGACACCGCCGCGCGGCTGCTGGCCGAACGCCTCGGCCCCGAGCTGAAGCAGAACGTGGTGGTTGAGAACAAGCCCGGTGCGGGCGGCCGTATTGCAGCCGTGGAGTTGAAGAACGCGCCGGCCGACGGCAGTACGCTGATGCTCGCGCCGATCGTCGTGCCGGTGTTGGCGCCGCTGGTCTTCAGCAAGCTGCCTTACGACGCTGCGGCCGACTTCGCGCCGGTGGCGCACGTGGCCAACTTCCAGTTCGGTCTGTCGGTTGGTGCGACCCACCCGGCACGTACTGTGGCCGAGCTGACAGCATGGCTGAAGGCCAATCCGCAGCAGGCCAACTTCGGCAGCCCGGCACCGGGCAGCCTGCCGCATTTCTTCGGCGTGATGCTGGCGCGCGCCAGCGGGCTGGATCTGGTGCACGTGCCCTTCAACGGCGGCGGGCCCTTGATGAACGCGCTGGTCGGCGGGCAGGTGGGTTGTGCCTTCGACACGCTGGTCGATCAGATCGAACTGCACCGCGCCGGCCGCGTGCGCATCATCGCCACCGCGGGCACCCAGCGCAGCGGGTTGCTGCCCGAGGTGCCGACTTTCGCCGAAGCGGGGTTGGCCGGCGTCCAGGGCAGCAGTTGGTTTGCGCTCTATGCGCGCTCGGGCACGGCGGCGGCAGCGGTCACGTCGATCAACGCCGCCGTCAACAAGGCCCTGGCAGACCCGGCCTTGCGCGAGCGCTTCGCCAAGCTCGGGCTGGAGCCGGCTGGCGGCAGCCCTGCAGACCTGGCGGCGTTGATGAAGCGCGACGGCGACCGTTGGGCGCCGGTCGTCAAGGCATCCGGCTTCCGCGGCGACTAGTCCGTCGCCAGCTCGACGACCACCGGCGCGTGGTCGCTCGGCCGTTCGTTTTTGCGCGGCAGCTTGTCGATGGTGCAGGCCACCACTTTCGAGCGCAGCGCTTCGCTGACCAGGATGTGGTCGATGCGCAAGCCCTGGTTCTTGCGGAACGCCAGCATCCGATAGTCCCACCACGAATACGCCTTGGGCGGCTGGTCGAAGAGCCGAAAGGCGTCGACCAGGCCGAGAGCGATCAGGCCCTGGAAGTGCGCTCGCTCTTCGGGCGTGAGGTGGATCGTGCCGGCCAGCAAGACCGGGTCGTAGGCGTCGCGGTCTTCGGGCGCGATGTTGAAGTCGCCCATCAGCACCAGCTGCGGGTGGCGCGCGATTTCGGCCTCGGTCCAGTTCTTCAAGCCGGTCAGCCAGCCCATCTTGTAGATGAACTTGTCGCTGTCCGGCGCCTGGCCGTTGGGGAAGTAGCCGCCGATCACACGCACGCCTTGCACCGTGCCGGCAATCAGCCGCGCCTGCGCGTCCTCGAAGCCAACGATGTTCTTCGCAACGTCTTCGGCTGGTGTGAGCGACAACAGCGCCACGCCGTTGTACGTCTTCTGCCCGAACCACTGGACGTGATAGCCCGCAGCCTCGATCTCGGCACGCGGAAACTTGTCGTCGGTGAGCTTGGTTTCTTGCAGCACCAGCACGTCGACGGGATTGGCCACAAGCCAGTTCAGCACCTGCGGCAGCCGCACGGCCAGCGAGTTCACGTTCCAGGTGGCGAGTTTCAAGGCAGTCCCAAGGCAACGGTCGTGGATTGTGCTTGGACGCGACAGAGCGCAGACCCTTGCTGCGCAGAGACTTCGCTTCGGCCACCTTTGAAGCGATGGATGCGGTGAAGGGGTGCCGCTATTCGGCGGCGAAGTGCGACGCGCTGTCGGCCGCGGCGCGCCAGGCTTCGATGTCCTTCAAGCCGACCGGCTCGCGCTCGTCAGCACCGGCTCGCAGCGTCGGCAACCAGCCGCGGCGCGTGTGCAGGCCCGGGCCGATGGCCAGTGCAGCGCTGATCGTTGCTTGTTCGAAGTACGCGCTGCGCGTCACGACGGCGGGGATGCCGGCCGCCCGCGCGGCGGCCACGCCGGCTGGTGAGTCTTCGATCGCCACCGCTTCCAGTGCCCCGATGCCGAGCGTTCGCAGTGCCTGTTCGTAGACCGCCGGATCCGGCTTCTTGCGCTGGACGTCTTCACCGCATACGACCACCGCAAACTGCTGCGCCCACGCGGCGCCGAAGTGCCAGCGCAGCAGGGCATCGACGTTCGAGCGGCTCGTCGTGGTGGCGATGCCCATGCGCAAGCCGCGTTCGCGGCATTGCACCATCAGGTTCGCCACACCTTCGCGCAGCGGGATCAGCCCGGTGCCCACCAGGTCGGCGTAGAGAGCGTTCTTCTTTTCATGCACGGTTCTGGCCAACGCTTCGCGGTCGGCCAGCCGGGCGGGGGCCATGGGGCGGGTCTGCATGTCGTGCAGCAAACGCTCGCGGCCACCGGTGGTGTGCAGCAGCTCGCCGTAAAGCGCTTCGCTCCAGCGCCAGGGCAGCCCGCATGCTTCGAAGGCCCGGTTGAAGGCGACGCGGTGGCCATCGCGTTCGGTTTCGGCGATGGTGCCGTCCACGTCCCACAGAACGGCCTTGAGCGGGCCAATCTCAGCCATTGCAGTCATCTCAGCCATCACCGCGCCGTGGCCGGCCCGCCCAGCACATGCTCGGCGATGTTCAGCAGGGTCGGAAAGATGCGGTCCGGCCGGGCATCTGCAATCGGCCGGCCCGCGTTGTAGCCATACGGCACGGCCCAGGCGGTAACGCCGGCGTTGCGCGCCGCCTGCACGTCGATGGCGGAATCGCCGATGTGGGACATGCGCGTGGTGCTGACGCCGAACGTTGATGCCACGTGCTGCAACACGCTGGCGTGCGGCTTTTTCTCGGGCAGCGAATCTCCGCCGATCGTCAGCTCGAAGTAGCCGTCGAGGCCTGTCGCCTTCAACACGGCGCGCGCATGGTGCAGCTCCTTGTTGGTGACGCAGGCCAGCCGGATGCCGGCTGTCTTGAGCCTTGTCAGCGCCTCGACGCACCCCTGGTATGGCGCGGCCAAGGTGCCGGTGGTGATGGCGTAGTGCTCGTCGAAGCTGGCCATGACCCGATCCGGCACCACGCTGCCCGCCAGCGCGGGCTGTGCTTCGACGCAGCGTGCCAGCAGGTTGTGCATCAACTGGCGCGTGCCGCCGCCGATCAGCAACGTGATCTCGGCCACGGGGTGTGGAGTGATGCCGTGTGTACGCAGCGCCCGATTGGCGGCCTCGGCGATTTCGCCGGCGGTGTCGACCAGGGTGCCGTCGAGGTCAAAGGTGATGAGGTCGTAGTCCATGCGTTGGTCCGTTTCAGCCGCAGCCAGCCTGCACGAGATCGGCAAGCTTGGCGGCTCGCCCGGTGGGCCCGAGTTCACAGCGCACCCAGCGTGCTCTGCCGCCGCTCCATCATTCGCCAGATGAAGGGCGTGAAGATCAGCTGCATCGCCAGCTCCATCCGCCCGCCCGGCACCACGATGGTGTTGGCGCGCGACATGAACGACTGGTCGAGCATCGTCAGTAGGTACTGGAAGTCGATGCCCTTCGGGTTGGCGAAGCGGATCACGACCAGGCTCTCGTCGGCCGAAGGGATGTCGCGCGAGACAAAGGGGTTCGAGGTGTCGACCATCGGCACGCGCTGGAAGTTCACATGCGTGTGCGTGAACTGCGGGCAGATGTAGTTCACGTAGTCGGGCATGCGGCGCAGGATGGTGTCGGTGACGGCTTCGGTCGAATAGCCGCGCTGCTTCTTGTCGCGCCACAGCTTCTGGATCCATTCCAGGTTGATCACCGGCACCACGCCGATCAGCAGGTCGGGGTGGCGCGCGATGTCGATCTCGGGCGTGACGACGGCGCCGTGCAGGCCTTCGTAGAACAGCAGGTCGGTGCCGGCGGGCAGGTCATCCCAGGGCGTGAAGGTGCCCGGCTGCTGCTTGTACGGCGCGGCTTCTTCGGCGTTGTGCAGGTACTTGCGGTGTTTGCCCTGGCCGGAATTTGCGTAGCTGCTGAACAGCTGTTCGAGCTCGGCGAACAGGTTGTTGTCCGGCCCGAAGTGGCTGAAGTTCTTGTCACCGGCACGCTCGGCCTCGGCCAGCCGCAGCTTCATCTCGTGGCGGTCGTGGCGGTGGAAGCTGTCGCCCTCTATGACCGCCGCCGTGACCTGCTCGCGCCTGAAGATGTTTTCAAAGGTGCGGGTGACGGACGTGGTGCCGGCTCCCGACGAGCCGGTGATGGCGATGATGGGGTGGCGTGCGGACATGGTCGGGTGTCTTTTCGGAACGGGTGCTGGGTCGGCAGGGTTCAGTCGCGGAACAAACCGCGCTCGGCGAACAGCGGGTTGGCGGGGCTCTTGTTGGCGGGCTCTGCGTGGTAGCGCTCGATACGCTCGACCTCGTGCTTCGAGCCGAAGACCAACCCGACGCGCTGGTGCAATGCGCTCGGTGGAACGCCCAGCACGGGCTGGCGCCCGGTGCTGGCGCGGCCCCCGGCCTGCTCCATCAGGAAACCGACCGGGTTGGCCTCGTACAGCAGGCGCAGCCGGCCCGGCTTGGCCGGGTCCTTGGTGTCGCGCGGGTACAGGAACACGCCGCCTCGCATCAGGATACGGTGCGCCTCGGCCACCATGCTGGCGACCCACCGCATGTTGAAGTCCTTGCCGCGCGGCCCGGTCTTGCCGGCCAGGCACTCGTCGACGTAGCGCTTGACCGGCGGCTCCCAGAAGCGGGCATTGGAGCTGTTGATCGCGAACTCCTGCGTGTCGACGGGCACGCGGATGTCGCGGTGGGTGAGCATGAACTCGCCCAGGTTCGGGTTCAGCGTGAAGCCGGCCACGCCGTTGCCCACCGACAGCACCAGCATCGTGGTCGGGCCGTAGAGCGCGTAGCCGGCCGCGACCTGGGTCGCACCCGGTTGCAGGAAATCGGCTTCGGTCACGTCGCGCCCGCTGTCGACCACCTCTTGCGGCGCGCGCAGGATCGAGAAGAGGCTGCCGACCGAGACGTTGACGTCGATGTTGCTCGAGCCGTCCAGCGGGTCGAACACCAGCAGGTACTTGCCGCGCGAGTGGGCCGCCGGTATCTGCCGCGGCAGGTCCATCTCCTCCGACGCCATGCCAGCGAGGTGGCCGCTCCATTCGTTCATGCGGATGAAGATCTGGTTGCTCAGCACGTCGAGCGGCTTTTGCACTTCGCCCTGCACATTGACGGTGCCGCCCTGCGGCAGCGCGGCCGGCTGGCCCATCGGTTCGTGGCCGAGGTCGCCGAAGGCGACGATGCGTGCGATGGCCTTGCAGGCCATCGACACGTCGAGCAGCAGCGCGTTCAGGTCACCGCTGGCGGCAGGGAAGCGCCGCCGTTCTTCGATCAGGTAACGCGTCAGCGTCCAGCGTTGCGACAGGGGCATGGTGTTCTTTCAGGTGGCCTTGCTGGCGGCGCCAGCGAACACGCGGCTGGCGCGGATGTCCGCGGGCTCGATGGTGGTGAGGTCTTCGCGCGTCAGCACCCGGTCGCGCTGCGCGAACAGGCGGCTGGCCTGGCGCAGGCGGATACGGTTGAGCGCATTGCGCACGCTGCGCGCATTGGCGAAGTGTGGCTGCTGCACGCGCAGGCCCAGGTATTCGCCGAACGCGTCGCGGCCGCCGTCGCCGAAGCGGTAGTTCGTTTCGCTCAGCATCAGGTTGCTGATCTTCAGCAGCTCGTCTTCGCTGTAATCGGGGAAGTCGAGGTGGTGCACGATGCGCGAGTTCATGCCCGGGTTGGAGCCGAAGAAGCTCTCCATCCGGTCGGCATAGCCGGCCAGGATCACGACCAGGTCACCGCGCTGGTTTTCCATCACCTGCAAGAGGATCTCGATCGCTTCCTGGCCGTAGTCGCGTTGATTCTCGGGGCGGTAGAGGGAGTAGGCCTCGTCAATGAAGAGCACGCCGCCCATCGCCTTCTTCAGGACCTCTTTGGTCTTGGGCGCGGTGTGGCCGATGTACTGGCCGACCAGGTCGTCGCGCGGCACCGCCACCAAGTGGCCTTTGCGCACACAGCCCAGGCGGTGCAGGATCTCCGCCATGCGCATCGCCACCGTCGTCTTGCCGGTGCCGGGGTTGCCGGTGAAGCTCATGTGCAGACTGGGTGTCTGCGCCGTCAGGCCCAGGTTCAAACGCAGCTTGTCGATGACCAACAACGCCGCGATGTCGCGGATGCGCTGCTTGACGGGCGCCAGCCCGATCAGGTCGCGGTCGAGTTCTTCCATCACCGCTTTGACCTGGCTTTGCGCCAGCACCTCGGCCACGGTGCGGGCTTCGGCGATCCCGCCGCCGGCCTCGCTGGATGGCGTTAGTCCGTTCACGTCGCCACCGCGTTCGGCATGGCGGCGGCGGCCAGTGCCAGCTCGCTGCGCATTGCATCGATGACGGCGCGGTAGTCCGGCTGGCCGAAGATCGCGCTGCCCGCGACGAAGGTGTCGGCCCCGGCGTCGGCCACGCGACGGATGTTGTCGGCCTTGATGCCGCCGTCCACCTCGAGGCGGATGTCGCGCCCTGATCGTGCCCGTTCGGCTTCGATGATGCGCCGCGCCTGCGTCGCCTTGCGCAGCGTGCTCTCGATGAAGCTCTGCCCGCCGAAGCCCGGGTTCACGCTCATCAGCAGCACCACGTCGACCTTGTCGATCACCCACTCCAGCACATCCAGCGGCGTGGCCGGGTTGAACACCAGCCCGGCCTGGCAGCCTTCGCCGCGGATGAGTTGCAGCGTGCCGTCCACATGGGTGCTGGCATCGGGGTGGAAGGTGATGATGTCCGCACCGGCCTTGGCAAAGGCGGTGGCCAACGCATCGACCGGCGTCACCATCAAATGCACATCCAGCGCCACCTTGCTGCCATCGGCGCGCACGCAGTGCGGCTTGACGGCTGCCGCCACTGCCGGGCCGATGGTCAGGTTCGGCACGTAGTGGTTGTCCATCACGTCGAAGTGAATCCAGTCGGCACCAGCAGTGATGACGTTCCGCACCTCTTCGCCCAGCCGGGCGAAATCGGCTGACAGGATTGACGGTGCGATACGAAACATGGATTGCATTGAATGTGAACGTTAGCTCAAGCTTCAGTAGCGCTCACCTTCAGGCTTGTCGGTGGCGTACGACGAGATGCGGTACTGCACCTGGCGGCCGGCGACTTCGGTACGAACCAGGCCGAAGCGAGGCTCCTTGACCGGTCGGTTGACGATGAACGACATGTGCACCGATTCCACACCCTGCGTCGAGTCGAATGCCGTCACGCGCACGTAGTGGTTCGGGAAGGTCTTGCGGCAGTTGCTCACCTGCAGCAGGATGCCGGCGGGGTCCTTCAGGTCGAACATCGGGTTGCCGAACATCTCCCAGTACGTGTTGCGCGAGTGCGGGTCGTCGGTGTACTCGATACCCACCGCGTAGTTGTGCTTCAGCGCGTACTCGATCTGCTTGGTGATCTGCGCGTCGGTCAGGTCGGGCAGGTAGGAAAACTGGCCCTGCGTGACGCGGTTGCCGTGGTTGGTCATCATGGTGTTGTGCTCCCTTAAGCAGATGCGGTGGCGGTAGGCACGAAGTCCGCCGTGTCGGTGGACTCGAAGTTGAAGCTGATGTCGCCCCAGGTGTCGATCGCCGCCTTCAGCGGGCTGCACCACTTGGCGGCGTCCTTCAGGATCTGCGGGCCCTCGTTCCAGATGTCGCGCCCTTCGTTGCGGGCCAGCACCATGGCTTCGAGCGCCACCCGGTTGGCGGTCGCACCGGCGTGGATGCCCTGCGGGTGGCCGATGGTGCCGCCGCCGAATTGCAGCACCACATCGTCGCCCAGGTAGGTCAGCAGCTGGTGCATCTGGCCGGCGTAGATGCCGCCCGAGGCCACCGGCATCAGCTTGTTCAGCGAGGCCCAGTCCTGCTTGAAGAACAGGCCCTTTTCGAGTTGCATCGGCGTGTGGGTGTCGAGCAGCGTGTCGTAGAAGCCGCGGATCATCATCGGATCGCCTTCGAGTTTGCCGACCACGGTGCCGGCGTGGATGTGGTCGACGCCCGCCATGCGCATCCACTTGCAGATGACGCGGAAGTTCATGCCGTGGTTCTTCTGCCGCGAATAGGTGCTGTTGCCGGCCCGGTGCAGGTGAAGAATCATGTCGTTCTTGCGCGCCCACAGCGCCATGCTCTGGATCGCGGTGTAGTCGATCACCAAGTCGGTCATGATGATCACGCTGCCCAGGCTCTTGGCGAACTCGGCGCGTTGCGGCCGGAAAGCCCCAGCTTGGACTTGGTGGTGGCGCCGAGCAGCGGGCGGCCGAACTTGTACAGCCGCTCGCGCTCGACGACGACGCCCGTGGCCGGGCCCTGGAAGGTCTTCAGGTATGCCACCGGGATGCGCATGTCCTCCAGCCGCAGCGCCTTGACGGCCTTGAAGCCGAACACGTTGCCGATGATCGACGCCGTCAGGTTGGTGATCGAGCCGCCCTCGATCAGGTCGATGTCGTATGCGATGTAGGCGAAGTACTGTGCTTCGGTCTTGGTACCGGCGCCGGTGTTGGGCACGGCATCGACGCGGTAGGCCTTGGCGCGGTACATCTCGCAGGCCGTCAGGCGGTCGGTCCACACCACCGTCCAGGTCGCGGTCGAGGATTCGCCAGCCACCGCCGCGGCGCATTCTTCCGAATCCGCGCCTTCCTGCGGCGTGATGCGGAACATGGCGATCAGGTCGGTGTCCTTCGGTACGTAATCCGGCTGCCAATAGCGAATCTGCTTGTACTTCAGCACGCCGGCGCTGTAGCGCTGCTTGGCGTCGGTGATCTGGGTGCTGGTTTCGGTCGAGAGGGTGGCAGTCGTCGGCATGCGGGGGCTCCTGGAATGCGGGAAACGAAGCCGCTGTCGGCCGTGTCGCTGCAAGTCAAGGAGGTCGAGACGCAGGTCGGCCTGCAGCTCTTCGACCGTGCGGGCCGCCGGATGACGTTGACGACGGCCGGCGAGCACTTCGTGGTCTATGCCCGCCGCCTGCTGGCCACGCTGAAGGAAGCCGAGGACGCGATGGCGCGCTTCTCGCGTCTGGAAAGCGGCCGGCTGACGATCGGCATGGTCAGCGCGGCGAAGTACTTTCTGCCCCAGTTGCTGGCCGCCTTCCACAAGGACCACCCGGCCATCGACGTGCGCCTGAAGCTGGGCAGCCGTGAGCAGTTCGGCCGGCTGATGCTGGCCAACGAAGTCGACCTGTGCATCATGGGCCACCCGCCGCGCGACGTGCCGTGCCGGGCCGAGCCCTTTGCGAAGCATCCGCATGTGCTGATCACCGCGCCCGACCACCCCTTCGCCGCCGGCGAGGACGTGCCGGTGGCGGCGCTGGCCCGCGAGCCGTTCATCGTGCGCGAGCCCGAGTCGGGCACCCGGATGGCGCTGCAGGAGTTTCTCGACGCCCACCGCATCCAGCCGAGCTTCGTGATGGAGATGCCCAGCAACGAGGCCATCAAGCAGGCCGTGATGGCCGGCATGGGCGTGAGCCTGCTGTCGCTGCACACCATCGGGCTGGAGCTGACCCACGGCCTTCTGGCCACGCCAGCCGTCGAAGGGCTGCCGCTGGTGCGGCGCTGGAACGTGGTCAACGTCGCCGCCAAGCCCTTGTCCCCGGCGGCTGAAGCGTTCCGCTATTTCGTTCTCGAACGCGCCGAGTCGCACCTGGCAGCGATGTTCAGCACCCAACCGCCGGACGGTGGCCGGTAGCGCTGTCATTTCTCTACAATTTCGAGCCATGGCAGCCGCTGCAGGATCACCACCTCGTCGCACCCGCCGCGGCAGCGGCAGCGTCACGCTGCACGACGTGGCCAAGCTGGCCGGCGTCGCGCCGATCACGGCCTCGCGTGCGCTGAACACGCCGGACCAGGTTTCGGCCGGAGTTCGGCAGAAGGTCGGCGACGCGGTCGCGCGCACCGGCTATGTGCCCAACCTGCTGGCCGGTGGGCTGGCCTCGCGGCGCAGCCGGCTGGTGGCTGCGGTCGTGCCGACGATCTCCGGCCCGGTGTTCCTCGAGTCGATGCAGTCGCTGACCGAATCGCTGGCCGAGCGCGGCTACCAGCTGATGCTCGGCCAGTCCGGCTACCAAGGCACGCGCGAAGACGCGCTGCTCGAAGCGATCATCGGCCGGCGGCCCGACGGCGTGGTGCTGACCGGCATCCTGCATTCGGCCGAAGGGCGTCGGCGCTTGCTGGCCTCGGGCATTCCGGTCGTCGAAACCTGGGACCTGACGCCCACGCCGATCGACATGCTGGTCGGCTTTTCTCACAGGGAAGTGGGGCGCGCCGTCGCGCAGTTTCTGCACGCCAAGGGGCGCCGCCGTTTTGCCGCGGTGGCCGGTGACGACGAGCGCGCGCGGCGCCGCTTCGAGGCCTTCCAGGCCGCGGCGCAGGCACTCGGGCTGGGGCCGGTGGCGGTCTCGTTCGTGCCCGCGCCGACAACGCTGAAGAGCGGCCGCGCCGCGCTCGCCCAACTGTTGCAAACGGCCGGTGAGTTCGATGCCGTCTTCTGCAGTTCTGACTTGCTGGCGCTGGGCGTGCTGACCGAAGCCCGGGTCCGGTCGATTGCCGTGCCCACGGCGCTGGCGGTGGTCGGCTTCGGCGACCTCGAGTACGCGGCCGATCTCGAACCGGCGTTGACCACGGTACGCATCAACGGCGCCGCGATAGGGCGCCAGGCCGCGCAGTTCATCGTCGACCGTGCCGAAGGCCGCGAGGTGGCACAACGGGTGGTGGACATCGGCTTTTCGATCGTCGAGCGGCAGAGCGCGTAGCTGCGGGTTATTCCTGGTCCTTGGGCTGTTGTGGATTGATTTAGGTAGCGCTACCGTTGAAGAACCATCCGGTGATGCACGCCCCGCATCGCCGCCAAGGAGACAAACCCATGAAGAAGCCGCTCGCCACCCTTGCCAGCACCGCAGCCATCGGCCTGGCGCTGTGTGCCGCCAGCCCGGTGCCTGCGCACGCCCAGGCCTGGCCGGCCAAGCCGGTCACGTTGGTGGTGCCGTTCCCGCCCGGCGGCTCGACCGACCTGATCGCCCGCACGCTGGCGCCGAAGCTGCAGGAAAAGCTCGGTGGCACCTTCATCGTCGAGAACAGGGCCGGTGCCACGGGCACCGTGGCGGCCGGGCAGGTCAAACGTTCGCCGGCCGACGGCTACACCGTGTTCGTGTCGTCGCTCGGGCCCTTCGTGATTGCGCCGCACCTCATCAAGGGGGTGACGTACGACGCGCTGAAAGACTTCGACTACATCACGGTCGCCGTCCAGGCGCCCAACGTGCTGACCGTGCCTGCCGCGTCGCCGCACAAGTCGATGGCCGACGTACTGGCCTTCCACAGGGCCAACCCGGGGAAGATGAGTTTTGCGTCGGCGGGCAACGGCTCCAGCGACCACCTGACCGCCGAGTTGTTCTGGCAGGAAACCAAGACCAGCGGCCTGCACGTGCCGTACAAGGGCGGCGCGCCGGCCCTTGCCGACCTGCTCGGCGGGCAGGTCGATGCCACGTTCATGAACATCAACACCGGCCTGCCGAACGTGAGGGCGGGCAAGCTGCGCGTGCTGGCCATCACGAGCGCCAAGCGATCGCCGCTGCTGCCCGATGTGCCGACGATGGAAGAGCTCGGCCTGAAGGGCGTGACGGTCTATTCGTGGCAGGCCATTGCCGCGCCGAAGGGCCTGCCGGCCGACGTCAAGGCCAAGCTGCACGAAGCGCTGGTGGCCGGGCTGAACGACCCCGCCGTCAAACCCAAGCTGCTCGATCTGGGCTTTGAGATCGTCGGCAACACGCCGGAGCAATTCACCGCCTTCCAGGCCAGCGAGTTCGCGCGCTGGAAGCAGGTGATCGAGGTCGGAAAGATCACCGCGGATTGAATTGGCCCACCGCCGGAGCGTCTGCGCCGCTGCCCCCTCAAGGGGGCGGCGCTGGCGGACCGGCGGAGCCGGATCCGCTGCCCCTGCTGGCACCGGTCTGCCGAGCTTGCTGTGACTGACGGCTCGACGCCCTCGATCACCGCGCTGCGCGTCATTCCGGTCGCCGGGCGCGACAGCATGCTGCTCAACCTGAGTGGTGCGCACGGGCCGTTCTTCACGCGCAACCTACTGATCCTGACCGACAGCGCCGGCCGCACCGGTGTCGGCGAAGTGCCCGGGGGCGAGAAGATAAGGCAGACGCTCGAAGACGCCGCCGAGCTGGTTGTGGGGCAGCCGATCGGCGCGCACCAGCGTGTGTTGCAGCAGGTCCAGCACGCCTTCGCCGACCGCGACAGCGGCGGGCGCGGCTTGCAGACCTTCGACCTGCGCACGACGATTCATGCGGTGACGGCGATCGAGTCGGCGTCGCTCGACCTGCTCGGCCAGCACCTCGGCGTGCCGGTCGCAGCGCTGCTCGGCGAAGGCCAGCAGCGCGATGCGGTCGAGATGCTGGGCTACCTGTTCTTCGTCGGCGACCGCACGAAGACCGATCTGCCGTACGCCACCGGCTCGGGTGCCCCTTTCGATGAAGATTGCGCGTGGTTCCGCGTGCGCCATGAAACGGCGATGACGCCCGATGCCGTCGTCCGTCTGGCCGAAGCCGCGCGCGAGCGTTACGGCTTCAACGACTTCAAGCTGAAGGGCGGGGTGCTGCGCGGCGAGGCGGAGATCGAAGCCGTCACTGCGCTGCACGAACGCTTCCCGCAGGCGCGTGTGACGCTGGACCCCAACGGCGGCTGGCTGCTGAAGGACGCGATCCGCCTGATGCGCGACCTGCGCGGCGTGGTGGCCTACGCCGAAGACCCCTGCGGTGCCGAAGACGGCTTCTCCGGCCGCGAGGTGATGGCCGAGTTCCGCCGGGCGACAGGGCTGCCGACTGCAACCAACATGGTCGCCACCGACTGGCGGCAACTGAGCCACGCGCTCGCGTTGCACTCGGTCGACATCCCGCTGGCCGACCCGCACTTCTGGACCATGGCCGGCAGCGTGCGCGTGGCCCAGACCTGCCGCGACTGGGGGCTGACGTGGGGCAGCCATTCGAACAACCACTTCGATGTTTCGCTGGCGATGTTCACGCACGTGGGTGCTGCTGCGCCGGGCAAGGTCACGGCGATCGATACGCACTGGATCTGGCAGGACGGGCAGCGCCTGACGAAGGAGCCGCTGCAGATCGTTGCTGGCCATGTGCAGGTGCCGAAAAAGGCCGGCCTCGGTGTCGAACTCGACATGGCCGAGGTCGAGAAAGCGCACCAGCTCCACCAGCAGTTCGGCCTGGGCGCGCGCGACGACGCGGCGGCGATGCAATCCCTGGTGCCGGGTTGGCAGTTCGACCCCAAGCGCCCGGCGCTTGACCGGTGAAGCGCCCCGCGTTGGATCGATGAAGCGCCCCGCACTTGAACGATGACCCGCCCGGCGTCAGACCATGAATTCGAACCCACTCACCATCCGCATGAACGAACGCGACAACGTTGCGATCGTCGCCAACGACGGCGGGCTGGCCGCAGGCACCGTATTGCCATCCGGCCTGGTGCTGGTGGACCGCGTGCCCCAGGGCCACAAGGTGGCTCTGGCCGACATCGAAGCCGATGCACCGGTGCTGCGTTACGGCATCCCGATCGGCCATGCACTGAAGACCATCCCGGCCGGCAGCTGGGTGCACGAACGGCTGCTGAAGATGCCCGATGCGCCCGCGCTCGTGGGTCTGCCGATCGCCACCGTTAAGCCGGTGCCGCTGCCTGCGCTGGAGGGCTACACCTTCGAGGGCTACCGCAACGCCGACGGTTCGGTCGGCACGCGCAACATCCTGGCGATCACGCAGACGGTGCAATGCGTAGCCGGCGTCACCGACTTCGCCGTGCAGCGCATCAAGGCTGAGCTGCTGCCGCGATTCCCGAACGTCGACGACGTGGTCGCGCTGGAACACAGCTACGGCTGCGGCGTGGCCATCGACGCACCCGATGCCGTGGTGCCGATCCGCACGCTGCGCAACATCAGCCTCAACCCTAACTTCGGCGGTGAGCTGATGGTGGTTAGCCTGGGCTGCGAGAAGCTGCAGCCGGAGCGGCTGCTGCCGCCCGGCAGCTTCTCGATCGTCGATGAGCGCAGCGTCGCCGATTTGGGACATAGCGCCGAAGAAGCACTCGACGTCGTCTGCCTTCAAGACGACGCCCACGTCGGCTTCATGTCGATGGTCGAGTCGATCATCCGCCAGGCCGAGGTGCACCTTGAACGCCTCAACGCACGGCGGCGCGAGACCGTACCCGCCAGCGAGCTGGTGGTGGGCGTGCAGTGCGGCGGCAGCGATGCTTTCTCGGGCGTCACCGCCAACCCCGCGGTCGGCTTCTGCACCGACCTGCTGGTGCGCGCCGGCGCCAGCGTGATGTTTTCCGAAGTGACCGAGGTCCGCGACGGCATCGACCAGCTGACCGCGCGCGCGACCACACCGGCGGTGGCCGAAGCGATGATCCGCGAGATGGCGTGGTACGACGCGTACCTGAAGCGTGGCAGCGCCGACCGCAGCGCCAACACCACGCCGGGCAACAAGAAGGGCGGCCTGAGCAACATCGTCGAGAAGGCCATGGGCTCGATCGTCAAGTCGGGCTCGGTGCCGATCTCGAACGTGCTGGCACCGGGCGAGAAGCTCAGGGCCAAGGGTCTGACCTATGCCGCCACACCGGCCAGCGACTTCATCTGCGGCACGCTGCAACTGGCCGCCGGCATGAACCTGCACGTGTTTACCACCGGGCGCGGCACGCCGTACGGGCTGGCCGCGGTGCCGGTGATCAAGGTCGCCACGCGCAGCGATCTGGCGCGGCGCTGGCACGACCTGATGGACGTGAACGCAGGGACGATCGCCGATGGCTCGGCGACTATCGAAGAGGTAGGCTGGGAGCTGTTCCGACTGATGCTCGACGTGGCCAGCGGGCGCAGGAAGACATGGGCCGAACACTGGAAGCTGCACAACGCGCTCGTGCTCTTCAACCCTGCACCTGTGACCTGAATGCCCTTCGCCATCGAGTACCGCCCGCCGGCAGCCGCGCCCACCAGGAGCAGCTGTATCCCGACCCGGCGTTGTTGCGGCGGGCTTCGCTGCCGCCTTGGCCGCGGGTACAACCGCCGCAGCCGCCGAAGCGGTCGCGCGTGCTGGCCGAGCTGTTCGCGCACCAGGCGCAGTCGCTCCTACCTGCCGTAGCGGAACAGCACACAGTCGTTGAGCGCATAGACACCACCCAGCGCAATGCTGGCCCAGCTGGCCAGCCGCAAGACGCGTCCACTCGGCTTCGTCAGCAGCGCAATGACGACCACGCCGCTCATAGGGACCGCCGCCATCGCGGACACCGCATGCACCTTTCGGCTTGCCACCCGTTCAGCGTGCCGGTGCCGTGATGCGCGCCTTGCGCAGGCAGTCGGTGCGCTCCGGGCCGACAGGTGTGGCCTTGCAGCGCGCCATCGCGTCGTCGATGGTGCCGGGGTTAGGCCTTGCGGCATCCGCGGCGCCGCGGCCCAGCGGCAGTTTCAGCTGCGGCACAACGGGGTTCTCTGGCCGCAGGTCGCCGGGCATCGCCGCGCCTGCCCGCTCTTCGCTGGCGCTTTGCTTGCGCACCGGCGGGCGTGTGCCGGGCGCCGAGGCCGGTGGCGGCGGCAGGCGCGCCACCGCAGGCGGCGCGGCTGTGGCGGCTGTGGCGGGGGTGGCGGGGGTGGCGGGGGCCTGGGCCCAGGTGCAACTGGCCGCCAACACCAGTGCGGCAGCCAGCCAAGGTGCAGAAGTCTTCATGGGCTTGCCTCGTCGTCCTGCGCTGCTCACGCGCAAAACAAGCCTGATCGCGCATGCAGCCGGTGTCTGTCAGACAGCAGGCCGCGCCGGCGCTCCTGGCGCAGGGGGCGTGTCGCAGACCGCAGCCGGCCTCTGCGAACAGCGACACGCTCGCGGCTGGCGTTCGACGCATACGACTTCTCCAGCGTGTAGCCCTTCAGGTCCAGCAGGTCGAAGGTCTGCAGGCTCTGGGTGGTGTCGGCGATGACATTGCTGCTTGAGCGGGCGCCCAGGGTCTTGCTCTTCGTGCGGGTCGTGGCCATGCGTGCGTCTCCTCGTTGTGCGGGTGCCGGCGGCGACGCCACGCGGGAGGCGCTCAGTCTGGGAACCCGGCGTTGCGCGACTTCGCCGCGTCGACGTCAGCGCAGCCAGGTGATCAACAGGCCGGCCGCTGCACAGCCCGCGAGCAACGGCAACACACCGACCTTGAACCTGAACAGCGCCAGCGCCGCAGCCGCCGCGATCAGCGCCGAGAAGACATCGAAGCGCCCGCCGAAGCCTTGCGGCCACAGCACGTGGTATGCAAAGAACAGCGCCAGATTCAAGATCACGCCGACCACCGCGGCGGTGATCGCCGACAGCGGCGCGGTGAAGCCGAGCTTGCCGTGCGTGGCCTCGACCAACGGGCCGCCTGCCAGGATGAACACAAACGACGGCAGGAAGGTGAAGAAGGTGACGACGGCCGCCGCCAGTGCGCCGCCGAGGAACAGCGTTTCGGGCCCGAGCACCTGCTTCGTCCACCCACCGACGAAGCCGACGAAGGCCACCACCATGATCAACGGGCCGGGTGTGGTTTCGCCGAGCGCCAGGCCGTCGATCATCTGCGGGCCGGTCAACCATTCGTGCGTTTCGACCGCGCCCTGGTAGACGTAAGGCAGCACCGCGTACGCGCCGCCGAAGGTGAGCAGGGCGGCCTTGGTAAAGAACCAGCCCATCCCGGTGAGCGTGCCTTGCAGGCCCTGCGTGGCGAACAGTGCAGTCATGGCCAGCAGCCAAAGGCCCAGGCCCACCGCGAGCACCACCGCCAGCCGGCTGCGCGAGAAGCGGGCGTGTGGCGGCGGGGGTGTGTGATCGTCGATCAACGCCGGCCCGTAGCCCTGCTGCGCGGCGCCGTGCCCACCGCCGAGCGCGAAGACGGCAGGCCAACGCCGCGCGCCGAAGTGGCCGATCAGTGCCGCTGCCACCACGATCGCCGGAAACGGCGTGTCGAAAGCAAAGATCGCCACGAAAGAGGCGGCGGCGATGCCCCACATCCAGCGGTTCTTGAGCGCGCGCGTGCCGATGCGTTGCGCGGCGTGCAGCACCAGCGCCGTCACGGCGGGCTTGATGCCGTAGAAGATGCCCGCCACCACCGGCACATCGCCGAAGCGCAGGTAGACCCAGCTCAGCGCGATCAGTGTGAACAACGATGGCAGCACGAACAACGTGCCCGCGACGATGCCGCCCCATGTGCGGTGCATCAGCCAGCCGATGTAGGTGGCGAGCTGCTGCGCCTCGGGGCCCGGCAGCACCATGCAGTAGTTCAGTGCGTGTAGAAAGCGCTGCTCGCTGATCCAGCGGCGGCGTTCGACGAGCTCGCTGTGCATGATGGCGATCTGCCCCGCCGGCCCGCCGAAGCTGATGAAGCCGAGCTTCAGCCAGAAGCGGAAGGCCTCGGCGAAGCTGACCGCCGTGGGTGCTTGGTCTTGTTCTACAGCGCTCACAGCGTGTGGGTCACCGGGCCCGCCGCTTCGGGGTACAGCCCACGCACGCGGCCCATCAGCCGCGTCAGGCCGAGCAGCGCATCGATGTTCGGCGTGGCCACGCCGACGCGCTGGCCGATCTCCTGCACCACCGCGACGATGGCGTCGAGCTCGATCGGCCGCTGCGCTTCCACGTCTTGCAGCATCGACGTCTTGAACGCGCCGAGCCGGGCGGTGACGGCGTGGCGGTCTTGAGGGCTTTGCGCGATCGGGCAGCCGATGCGCTCGCCGATGGCCGCCGCTTCCACCATCGCGGCTGAACAGAAGCGGCGCACCAGCGGGTCGTCGAGCACGCGGTCGATGGTGGCGCCAGTGATCGCGCTGACGGGGTTCATCGTCAGGTTGCCCCACAACTTGTACCAGATTTCGCTGCGCACATCGGGTGCCAGCGTGGCCTGGAAACCGGCGTGCGTGAGCAGCGCAGTCACCGCTTCTGCGCGCGCGCTGCGGCCGCCCAATGGCTCGCCGACGATGAGCCCGTCGCCGACCTTGTGCCGCACCACGCCGGGCGCGGTGACGGAACAGCCGGCGTGCACCACGCAGCCGAGCACGCGGTCGAACGGGATCGCTGCATCGATGCCGCCACCGGGGTCGACGCTGTCCAGCGGGGTATCGGCAAAGGCGGGCAGGTGGCGGCAGAACCACCACGGCACGCCGTTCATCGCCGGCAGCACCACGGTCTGCGGGCCGAGCAACGGGGCGATCTCGGCGGCCAGCGGCGGCAACGAAGGCGCCTTCACGGCGATCACGACCAGGTCCTGCGGGCCGAGCGCCACGGCATCGGCCGAAGCATCGGCGGGCGCTTGAACCAGGCCTTCGGCCGTTTCCAGCCGCCAGCCGTGTTGGCGCAGCGCTGCCAGCGTCGCGCCGCGCGCCAAGGCGCTGACTTGTGCCTGCCCGGCAGCGGCCAGCCGGGTGCCGATGAAGCCACCGATCGCACCGGCGCCGACGATGCAGACCTTCTTCACAACACGCCTTTGTTCGAAGCCTTGGCCTGGCGCAGGTTGTCCTTCAAACGCTCCGGCACGCGCTCGTCGAAGCCGAGATGCACGAGCCTGCGCGCAACGTTGTCGAATTCGTGGGCCAGCGCGGGGTGGATGGTGGTGTCGGGCATGGTGTGCAGTGTCGTGCCGGAGTTTGCGCTGAACAGAAACCCAGCCGGTCGCCCTGCGCTGTCGGATATGTCCTACCCGCACGCGCACCCGTCGCCGATGTCGGCGGCACCCTGGGCTTCCTACGATGGCGTTCAACTTCACCGCACCGGGAGAACACCATGCGCACAGCGTCCGCCATCGCCCTGACTGCACCCGTGGCCCCCGCACGCCTGCTGAGTTGGCCGACCGTAGACTTGGCGGCGCACCATGGATCGGCGCGGTTGTTCCGTGACTCGTGCATGAACGAGATGGACTTCGGCGACCGCTTCTCGCAGTGGACAGAGTGGCTCGACCAAGTGCTGGCGCGTCGTTTCGCGACCTCGGTGGTGCTGGTGGGCAGCATCGCGGCCCTGATCGCATTGGTAGCCTGAGCGCGCGGCAACCGCGTCAGGCAATGCCTGCCGAAAGCGTAAAACCCGCTCCGCGCGCGCGGCGGCTGGCGGAGTGGCTGCGTGCGCTGCCGTCTGGCACGCCGGTGGTTGCGCCGTCGGTCGTGGACTTTCTGGAACCGTCGCGCGGGGCGCTGGTCGAGCCGATCGCCAGTGATCTGCTCGCGCCGATGGCCATGTCCGAGCGCGGGCGCGCGGTGGCCGAATGGCACGACGCTGCGATCACGCGGCGCGACGGCGGCGCGGCGCTCATCGCCCGACTTCGCCGCAACGCGCAGGTGCTTCGCGAAGCGGCGGCGGTGCTCGAACACGATATCGAGCCTGGCGTCTACGCCAGCCCGGCCGCGCAGTGGCTGTCGGACAACCTGGCGCTGATCGACGAACAACTCGAGGACGTCACCGAGAGCCTGCCCGCAGGCTGGTTCCGCGACCTGCCGCTGCTGAGCACGGGTGATGCATTCGGCACGCCGCGCGTGCTGGACATGGCGTGGGCATGGCTGCCTGCTACCGGCCAACGCTTCGAGCCACTGTTGCTGGGTGCCTTCTTGGATGGCTATCAGGCCCGGCGTGAACCGAGTTGGGGCGAGTGGTGGGCGCTGCCACAGGTGCTGCGGCTGGTGCTGGTCGAACAATTGCGCCGGCTCGGTGAACGCGTGGCCGCCGACAAGGCGGCGCGCACGCTGGCGCATGCGATTGCGGCTGGCCCCGTGCCGAACCCCGAGGTGCTGGGCGGCGTGATCCAAGCGCTGGAGGCGCGCGGCGCCGCGCGCGCATTCCTCTTGCAGCTGCACGCCAGCAGTCGCGAGACCGCCGGACCGCTCCAAGGGCGAGCCGCAGAGGGCGCAGCCCGAGGCGTTTCTGATCCTCATCAGACGCCGGTGGTCCCGCCGGGTGGCTGGGAAGCGCATGTGCCGCTGCCCGCCGTCGCCCAACAGGCGCAGCAGGCGGCCGATGCGGCGTACGACGCCGATGTGGCGGAAGCCGTGCGCAGCCTGCGCGCGGTGGCGCGTTTTCGCTGGCGCGAGTGGATCGAAGCGCGCAGCGTGCTCGCCGCCACGCTACGCCACCTGCCGGCCTTTGCCGGTGAAGACGACGAGACGCAGAACCGCACCTTGCACGCGCTCGAACGCTGGTCGCGGCGGACCGGGCAGCACGAGCTGGCGGTGGCCCGCGCGCTGGTCGAGAACGTTACCGGCGCCGGGCCGGATGACCCGGTCCAGAGCACACCCGGCTACTGGCTGGAAGGCAACGGCCGCGGCGCACTGGCCGCCACTTTGGGTGTGCCCGCGCCGCCACCGCCGGCCGGCCCCGAGCGCTGGCCGCGCGCGCGGCTGCCGCTGTACCTGAGCGGCATCGCCGCCAGCACGCTGGCGCTTGTGGCGATGGCGCTGCCGCCGCTGGCGCAGTGGCCGGCCGGCTACGGCATCGTCGGCGCGATGGTGGTGCTGTTGCTGGTGCTGCTGCCGGCTTCAGAGATCGCGGTGTCGGCCTGGCACCGGCTGCTGTGCGAATGGCTGCCACCCCGGCGCGTGCCGCGGCTGGCATTCGAAGACTGCTTCCCGGCCGAGCACCGGGTGCTGGTGGTGGTGCCCTGCCTGCTGGGCCGCGACGTCGGCATCGACGTGCTGGCGGCGCAGATCGAACGCCATCATCTGGCCAGCAACGAAGCCTGGGCGCAGTACGCGCTACTGTCGGATTTTGCCGATGCAGCCAGCGAACACCTCGATACCGACGACGCGCGCCTGGCCCGTGCGCGCGACGCGGTCGCTGCGCTGAATACGCACCACGCGGGCTTGCCCGACGGGTCGCCGCGCTTCCTGCTGCTGCACCGCCAACGCGTGTGGAGCGAAGAAGAAGGCCGCTGGATGGGCTGGGAGCGCAAGCGCGGCAAGATCGAGCAGCTGGTCTCGCTGCTGGCCGAGCCTTCGACGCCACCGTTCGCGTTCGTCGATCTGGGGGTGCTTTCGAAGCCCGCGGCCGGCACGCCGTACATCGTGGTGCTGGATGCGGACACGCTGCTGCCGCCGGGCAGCCTGCGTTCGCTGGTCTCGATCGCCGCGCACCCGGCCAACCTGCCCCGCGTTGACCCGAAGACCCGGCGTGTCGTCGAAGGCCACGGCGTGTTGCAGCCGCGCGTGGGGCTGCCGCTGCCCACGCCGGGTACCTCGACCTTGTTCCACGCATTGACGGCCGGCTTCAGCGGCCTGGATCCGTATGCATCGGCGGCGTCCGAGGTCTACGAAGACCTGTTCGGTGAAGGCAGCTTCAGCGGCAAGGGGCTGCTGCACGTGCAGGCCGCGCACGCCGTGCTCGGCGGCCGGCTGCCACAAGGCCAGGTGCTCAGCCACGACCTGCTCGAAGGCGCGCTGCTGCGCTGTGCGTCGGTGGGCGACGTCGCCTTGCTCGAAGGCGCGCCGGTGCATCCCGACGTGGCCGATTCGCGTGTGCACCGCTGGACGCGCGGTGACTGGCAACTGCTGCCCTTCATCGCCCGCCCCCGCCACTGGTCGGTGACGCCGCTGAACCTGTGGAAGATGCTCGACAACCTGCGCCGGTCGCTGGTGGCGCCGGCCTGCGTGGCCTTGCTGCTGGCTAGTGCCGCCAGCGGCTGGCCGGCGCCCAGCGTGGCGCTGTTGCTGGTGCTGGGTGCCTTGGGCGTCGGTCCGCTGATCGGCGCGACCGCTGCGTTCGCGCCCGGTGACGACCGGCTGGCGCTGCGCCCGCTCGGCCGCCATGCGGCCGTGGTGCTGCTGCGTGCGATCGGCACGGTGGCCTGGCAGTTCGCGCAGTTGTTGTCGCAATCGGTGCTGCTGCTCGATGCGATTGCGCGCGCGCTGTTCCGCAACTTCATCAGCCGCCGCCACCTGCTGGCGTGGACGACGGCCGCAGCGGCAGAGGCTGCGGCGTCGCGCGACTGGGCGTCGCTGTGGCGGCGGCATCGGCGCATCAGCTTTACCGCGGCGGGCATGGCGGCTGTGCTGGTCGCGATGCCGGGTGCGGTGTCGCTGTTCGGGCTGGTGCTGTGTCTGCTGTGGGGCCTGTCGCCGCTGTGGACATGGGCGGCCGCGCAGGTGCTGAGGACGCCCGTGCCGCAGGCACTGCCCGAGGCGGCGTTGACCGATCTGCACGACATCGCCCGCGAGACCTGGCGCTACTTCGACCGCCACGTCACGGCCGAGACGCACCACCTGCCGCCCGACAACCACCAGCGTGTGCCGCACCCGCAGACGGCGACGGCGACATCGCCCACCAACATCGGCATGTACCTGCTGGCGCTGTTGTGCGCGTGGCGTTTCGGATTCATCGGCCGGCACGACGCCGCGCAGCGCATCGGCGCGACGCTGGCCTCGCTGGAGACGTTGCCCCGGCGCCACGGCCACTTCTACAACTGGATCGACACGCGCACGCTGGCCCTGTTGCCGCCGGCCTACATATCCACCGTGGACAGCGGCAATCTGTGCGCGGCGCTGGTGGCCGTGGCGCAGGGCCTGCGCGAAATGGCCGCGATGGCTGCGATGGCTGCGATGGCCGAGACGACCGCGATGGTCGACACCGCGACAGCGGCCGATGACAAAGGACCGCTGGCTGCCGGCGAAGCGGCCCTCGCACTCAACGCCGTTCACCTGATCGCCGCACGTGGGCAAGGCCTGCTGACCGGTCTGGACAGCCCGATGGCCGCGCAGACCCGGGTGCCGCGTTCGCCCGAGTCGGCCGCGGCGTTGGTGCAGGCGTCGAGGCAGGCGCTGGCGACGGTGCGGCAGCGGCTGGCGGCCTTCGACGAAGAGCACACGCTCGACGGTGCGCCGCCGCAGGCGCAGGAGAGCGCGTGGTGGCGGCTGGCCGACCACCTGGCGATGCTGCAGTCACTGGCGCAGGACGTCGCGGTCGAGGTTCCAGATGCTGTCACCGGCGCCACGGCACTCGCCGCCCGCGCCGAAGCCCTGGCCTGGGCACCGCAGTTCGGCTGGTTGTTCGACCGCGAGCGCGGCCTGCTGCACATCGGCGCGGTGGCCGGCGAAGGCGACAGCGCCGATCGCCTCGACATCAACCATTACGACCTGTTCGCGTCCGAAGCGCGGCTGGCCAGCCTTTTGGCCATTGCCAAGGGCGATTTGCCGATGAAGCACTGGGCCCACCTCGAACGCGCCACCTTCGCGCACGGGCACCGAGTCGGCTTGCAGAGCTGGTCGGGTTCGATGTTCGAGTACTTGATGCCGATGCTGCTGGTCGACGAGCCCGAAGGCAGCCTGCTGCACGCCGCGACCGAAGTGGCGGTGCGCGAACAGCGCTTGCTCGGCCGCGAATGGCACCTGCCGTGGGGGGTGTCGGAATCGGCGCATGCCGAGCGCGATGCGTCGCTGGCCTACCAGTACGGGCCGCAGGGTGCGCCGCGGCTCGCCCTGCGCCGCACACCCCCAGCGGAGCGGGTGATCGCGCCCTACGCCACGCTGCTGGCGGCGCAGATCGCGCCGATACCGGCCTGGCGCAACCTGCTGCGGCTGGCGCACCGCGGCGCACGCGACCGCTACGGTTTCATCGAGGCGCTGGACTTCACGCCCGCGCGCCAGCAAGGCGGCAGCCGGGTGCGCCGCGTCACCACCTTCATGGCCCACCACCAGGGCATGGCGCTGGTCTCGTTGGCCAACGTTCTGATGGACGGCGTGGTGCGCGGCTGGTTCATGTCGCACCCCCGTGTGCGCGCTGTGTCGCCGCTGCTGCACGAGCCGGTGCCCGGCAACGTGCGGCCGCTGCGCGCCCTGCCGCCGCTGCCCGAGGGCAGCACCCGCGATGGCGACCGCAGCGACGGCGGCCCGGCGCTGCCGGCGCGCGAACTGCTGCCGGGCACGCATGCGCTGGAGCCCGTGGCTTTGCTGGGCAACGGCCGCTACTCGGTGCTGCTGCACCCGGACGGCTCGGGTGCGTCGCGCTGGCTTGGCCAAGCGGTGACGCGCTGGCGTGACGACGCGCTGAGGCGCCAGCACGGCAGCTTCTTATTCCTGCGTTGCGGTGGCGCTGCGGGGGTGGGCGCAGGGGAACAGGCCGAGCCGTGGTGTTCGCTGACCCACCACCCGGCGCCGGCGGCGGACGTCGAGTACCGCTGCGAGTGGCAGCCGCACGCCGCCAGTTTCACTGCTCGCGCGCCGCGCTGGACGGCGCAGACGCGGGTCTGGGTGGCACCCGAGGAAGACGTCGAGTTGCGCGAGGTGACGATCGAGGCGCTGCGCCGCGCCGACGGCGACGACATGCCGCTGGCGATCGAGCTGGCCTCGTACTTCGAAGTGGCGCTGTCGACGCAGGCCGCCGACGAGGCCCACCCGGCCTTCGGCAACCTGTTCGTCGGTGCGCGCTGGGACGCCGATGCCCGCGCGCTGTGGCTGCAACGCCGCGGCCGGCTGGAAGGCGATGCGACGGTCTTCGCGGTGCACTTCATCGCGTCGGTCGAACGCAGCGATCTATACGCTGAAGACAGCAGCACGGAAATCGCCTTCGACGTCACCACCGACCGCGCCCACGCGCTGGGCCGCGGGCGCAGCGCCGCGTCGCCGATGCGCACCGCGCAGCGCGATCCGGCCGATACGGGCCTCGACCCGGTCGCATCGATCGCCGCGCGCACGGTGCTCGCACCCGGCAGCCGGCTGACGCTGTGCTTCGCCACCGCCGTTGCGCACGACGAAGCCACGCTGCAACGCACGCTGGACCGCCACCGCGAGCGCAGCCATGTCGCGCGCGCCTGGCGCATGGCGACCACGCTGGCCGCCATCGGGCTGCGCGAAGCCGGGCTCGGCGCTGCGGCGTGGCATGCGTGGCAGGCGCTGAGCACGCCGCTGGCGGTGCTGCTGGCGCGGCCGTTGCAGAACGCGCCGTCGGCCCACGACCCGGCCAGTGCCGCCACGGCCATCGACCGCCGCGCGCTGTGGCGCGTGGGGCTCAGCGGCGAACGCCCGCTGCTGCTGCTGCGCGTGCCCGGCGCCGACGGCCTGCCGCTGGCCGAGTGGTTTGCGCGCGTCACGCCGCTGTGGGCGCGGTGCGGGCTGGCGGTGGACGTGGTGTTGCTGAACACCGAACCGGCTTCATACAACCAGCTGGTTCAACAAGGCCTGGCGCGGCTGGTGGAGCGGCACACGCCGGCGGCGTCGCGGCCGGCGCACTCGGCGTGCAAGTTGTTGCTGCTGCGGGCCGAAGACTTGTCGGAGCTGGAATTCACGACGCTGCGCCGGCTGGCGCGGCTGGATTTGCGCGCCGATGGCCGGCCGTTGCGCGCCGTGGTGCGCGACCTGCGCGCCTGGCACGTGGCTGAGCTGGAACGGCGGCAGGCCCCGTTCGTCACGGCCGTGCCGTGGGCCGCGGCGCAGCACCACGAAGCGCCGATCGCGGCCGACTTCGACGCCGCCAGCGGCGCCTGCCGGTTCACCGTCGGCCCCGCCCAGCGGCCGCTGCGGCCGTGGACGCAGGTGTTGGCCAACCCCGACTTCGGCACGCAGGTGACGGAGGCGGGCGGCGGCCACAGCTGGGCCCACAACAGCAAGCAATTGCAGATCACGCCGTGGAGCAACGACCCGCTGTCCGACCCGGCCGGCGAATGGCTGCTGCTGCAGGACCTGGACAGCGGCCGCATCTGGAACGCCTTCCCCGCGCCGTGGGGCGCCGCGCCGGTGGCCTACCGCGTCGAACACGGGCCGGGCTGGACGCGCGTGGCGCACAGCGTCGATGGCGTTGCGGTCGAACTGGAAGTGGTGGTCGACGAACAACTCGCGGTCAAGCAGACGCTGCTGACCGTGCGCAGCGAAACCGCCGACCCGCGCGCGCGCCCGGTTCGCCGGCTGCGTGTGATGGCGGTCGCGTCATGGCAGCTCGGCGAGCGCTGGGCCGATCGCAGCGCGGTCTGCACCCATGCGCAGTGGCTGCCAGTCGATGCGAATGCGTCTTCGCTGGACGAAGAAGCGCCGCAGGTGGCGCTGGCGCTTCACGCCACGCAGACGGATGCCGGCACCGGCTTCGGCATGGCCACCGCCTTCCTGGCGCTGCGGCCTGCCACGCCGCAGCCGCGCTGGGCCTTCGACTGGACAGCCGACCGCCGCGAACTCTTCGACGCGCGCGGCAGCGCGGTGTTGCCCGACGACTTCGGTGGCCGCTCGGGCGTCGGCCTGGACCCGTGTGCCGCGCTGTCTTTGCCGTTGACGTTGTCAGCCGGGCAGAGCCAGTCGGTGGCGCTGCTGCTCGGCCATGCCGATGGCGCCGCGGCGGCCCGCCGGTTGGCGACGGTGGCCCTGGCGGCCGACCCTTTGGCCCGCTCGCGCCAAGCCCGCAGCGGGTGGCGCGACAAGCAGGGCGGCCTGTCGGTGAAGAGCCCGGACCCGCTGTTCGACGCGCTGGTCAACCACTGGCTGCGCTACCAGTCGCTGGCTTGCCGGCTATGGGCGCGCGCCGGGTTCTACCAGGCCGGCGGTGCCTTCGGCTTTCGCGACCAGTTGCAGGACGCGATGGCGCTGACCGACGTGGACGGCGGGCTGCTGCGCCAGCAGATCCTGCTCGCCGCGTCGCGGCAGTTTGCTGCGGGTGATGTTCAACACTGGTGGCACCCGCCGCACGGCGCCGGGGTGCGTACCCGGTTCTCCGACGACCTGCTGTGGCTGGTGGCGGCCGTGCTGCGCCACCTGGACACCGGTGGCGACGCCGCGCTGCTGGATGAGCCGGTGCCTTTCCTCGAAGGCCACGAGGTGCCCGAGGGCGCCGAAGATGTCTACGAAACACCGCGCCCGAGCGATGAGGTCGCCAGCGTGTGGGAACACGCCGCGCGCGCGCTCGACCGCAGCCTGGCCTTTGGCCAGCACGGCCTGCCGCTGATGGGCAGCGGCGACTGGAACGACGGCATGAACCGCGTCGGCATCCACGGCCGGGGTGAATCGGTGTGGCTGGCGTGGTTCCAGCTCACGCTGCTCGGCCCGATGGCGGCCCGCGCGCGCAGCCGCGGCCGCGGCCGCGGCCATGATGGCGAAGACAGTGCCCGCGCCGACCGCTGGGGCGCGCGCGCGGTGCTCCTGCGCCAGGCGGTCGAAGGCGCGGGCTGGGACGGAGCGTGGTACCGCCGCGCCTTCTTCGACGACGGCCAGACGCTGGGCTCGGCGGCGGACGCCGAATGCCGCATCGACCTGATCGCGCAGGCCTGGGCGGTGTTCAACCTGCCTAACCTGGCGAATGCGCCCGGGCCGGTGTCTGCGGGCGCCGCACCGCCGCGTGTGACGCAGGCCATGCGTTCCGCCGCGGCCTACCTGTTCGACGACGGCGCCGAGTTGCTGCGTCTGTTGCATCCGCCGTTGCAGCGCCAGCAGCCCAGTGCCGGCTACATCCAGGCCTACCCCCCCGGCGTGCGCGAAAACGGCGGCCAGTACAGCCACGCCGCGGCGTGGGGCGCGATGGCCTTCGCGCGGTTGGGCGATGCCCAGCAGGCGTGGCGTGCATGGCGCAGCGTGAGCCCCGCCCACCGCCACCAGCGCGACGTGGTCGACGCGGCGGCGGGGGTGGCGGGGGCGAGCCAGCCGCAGCGCGTGCCGTACGGCCTGGAGCCGTATGCGGTGGCCGGCGACGTGTACGCTGATGCACCGTGGCCCGGCCGCGGCGGCTGGAGTTGGTACACCGGCGCGGCCGGCTGGCTGTACCGCGCGGCGGTCGAATCCTTGCTCGGCATGCAGCGCGACGGCAGCCGCGTGCGCTTCATGCCGGTGCTGCCACCGGGCTGGCCGAGCGTGTGCGTGAGCCTGCGTTGGGGCGGCCACGACCACCGCTTCCATCTCGGGCCCGATGCGCGCAACGCGGCGGTTGAGGGCACGCCGTTGCTCGACAACGGCGCGTGGATCGACCTCGCCACGCTGGCGGCGCCCAGCCACTGGGTCGTGCTCGGCGCATCCGGCCCCGGGCAGCGCAGCGCGGTGCTGCAAGCCACCGCGTAACGCGAAGGCCCGGTTCGCATCGATGGTATGCACGCGCTGATCGTCGCCAGCAAACGCGCCGCGCTGGCGTGGTTCGAACACGAGCCTGCACGCCGCGGCGCAGCGCTGGCCTTCTATTCGCTGGTCTCGATGGCGCCGCTGCTGCTGGTGGTGTTGTCGATCGGCGGCCTGGTCTGGGGCACCGAGGCCTTGCGCGGCGAGCTTTACGGCCAGCTGCGCGGGATGTTCGGTGATTCCACCGCCGCGGCGGTGCAGGCGCTGGTGCAGAGCGTCACGCTCACGGGCAGCGGTGGCTGGGGGCTGGCGGTGGGCATCGCCGTCACGTTGTTCGGCGCCACCACCGTGCTGGCCGAGTTGCAGGCCAGCGTCGACGAGCTGTGGTTCCGCCCCGGCCAGCCGCACCCGCCGAGCAGTGGCCACGACGCACCGTGGTACGGCCTGGTACGCGCGCGGCTGCGGGCGCTGGCAATGATCGCCGGCCTAGCCTTTCTGCTGCTGGTGTCGATGGCGCTCAGCGCCGGCCTGGCGCTGGTGCAGGCCGCCTGGGCGGCGTGGGTCGGCGACACGCTGTGGGCCACCTTGACCGAATGGTTGCAGCAGGCCTTGTCGTTGTTGCTGACGACGACTGTGTTCGCGCTCGTCTACCGCGTATTGCCGCGGCAGCGCCTGCGCCGCGCCGACATGTGGGTGGGTGCGGTCGTCACGGCATTTCTGTTCACCATCGGCAAGGGTCTGATCGGCTGGTACCTGACAACGACGGCCGGCGCGTCGGCCTATGGCGCGGCGGCTTCGCTGGTGCTGGTGATGCTGTGGGTCTACTGGTCGGCGCAGGTGTTCTTGCTCGGCGCGGCGTTCACCTGGGCCTGGGCGACGCGGACCCGTTCGCTGCCCGTTGTCTGACAGCCACCTCCTACCCGCGCGCAGGCCCGCCGCCGACTGCGCCGCGTCGGGCGGCTTCCTAAAGTGCTTACACCGGGTCGAACAGCCCGCCCACATAAAGAAGCAGACATGAAGATTCATGACCAACGCAGCACCGAGATGCAGCGCCTGGCCGACCGGCTGCACGGCCAGCGGACGGCGATGGTGACCCTGCGCGAAATCAGCGGCCGACTGGGCTCGCGTCCGCTCACGCCGCTCGAAATGGACAGCCACGGTGCGCTGTGGATGCTGGTGTCGAAGAAGTCGATGGCGCCGTTGTTCACCCACGGCGAGATGCCGGCCAACGTGGCGTTCAGCGACGAAAGCAAGAGCCTGTTCGTGTCGATTGCGGGCACTGCCCGTCTGGTCGACGACATGGCGCGCAAGGTCGCGCTGTGGACGGCCATGGCACGCCCCTGGTTCAGCGGCGCAGACGACCCTGATCTGACGCTGTTGTGCATCACGCCCGACGAAGCAGAGGTCTGGGACGGCCCGGAGAGCAGTGTCGTGCGTGTGCTGGCGATGGCCGCTTCGGTGGCTGCTGCCAAACCCATCGGCCTCGGCGAACACGAGGTCGTCATTCCCCCCGTTGCTGTTCCCCCTGTTTCTATCCCGCATTCACAACCCGCCTGAGGAGAAAACCCATGAAGACCACTTTCAAACTGAGCAGCATCGTCTGCGCACTGGCACTGGTCAGCACCGCCGCGTTCGCGGAGACCAATCTGTCGAGCACCGTCTATGGCAATGCCAAGGAGCAGGTCAAGGCCAGCTACAAGGCTGAGCGTGATGCCTGTGATTCGATGAGCGCCAACGCCAAGGACATCTGCGTCGAAACCGCCAAGGGCCGCGAGAAGGTGGCGATGGCTCACCTGCAGGTGCAGCACACCGGCGCGGCGAAGGACCAGTCCAAGCTGGCGGAAGCCCGCTACGAGGCCCGCTATGAAGTCGCCAAGGAAGTCTGCGACGACCAGACCGCCAACGCCAAGGACGTCTGCGTCAAGGAAGCCAAGGCCATGCGCGACAAGGCCAAGGCCGACGTCAAGATGAACAAGGAAGTGCGCGAAGCCCGTACCGACGCTCAAGAGACCAAGATGAAGGCCGACTACAAGGTCGCCACCGAGCGCTGCGATAGCCTCTCGGGTAACAACAAGGACGCCTGCGTCGCGTCGGCCAAGGCCCGCTTCGGGATGTAATCCCGGGCTGTTGTGACACGCTGATCCGAGAAGGGCCCGTTCGCGGGCCTTTCGTTTGTCCGGTTGATGTTCAAGTGATGAGAAGAGGGAGACGACGATGAAGGTATGGCTCACCGGCTATGGCGCAGCACTGTTGGTGGTTGGCGTGCTGGATGCGCTGTGGCTCGGTTTCCTGGCGCGCGACTTCTACAAGCGCGAACTCGGCGACCTGATGACGGACTCGGTGCGCCTGGTGCCGGCGGCGGCCTTCTACTTCGGCTTCCCGGTCGGTCTGGTGACATTGGCCTTGTCGCCGCTGCCCGCCACGCTGGGCGAGGCGGTGTTCAGATCAGCGCTGTTGGGTCTGGTGGCGTACGGCGTGTACGACATGACGAACCTGGCGACGCTGCGGGGCTGGAGCGTGAAGCTGTCGCTGGCCGACATGGCCTGGGGCACGTTCGTGGCCGCTGCGGCGGGTGCCGCTGCGTGGAGCGCGATGCGCTGGATGGCGGCGCGCTGAAGGGCGCCTTCAGCCTGTCTCGATCGTCACCGCGCGCTGCGCCGCGGCCCGGGCGAACGCGTTGACCGCGCGGTCGTAGTCCCATCGCTCCAGCCGCCACGCGGTGCTGCCGGACGAGCGGACCAGGTTCACCGAAGGCCCGGCCTCGGGCCGCGTGCGGTGCGAGACGCACGTGCCGGCCTGCGCCAGCCAAAGCTTCTTCGGCAGCTCGGGCCAATGGGTGTGCACCGGCATGAAGAACGGCAGGTGGATGTGACCGCCCAGCACCAGATGCACGCCCGCTGCGGCCCAGATGGCAGCCGCCTCACGGCCGCCGCGCAGGTGATCGGGTTCGTCCCGCACGCGTTGCAGCGCCAGCGGGTGGTGCGTGACGATCACGCGCAGCACGCCGGCCGGCGCGCCTTGCAGCCAGCCCGCCGCGGCCTCGGCCTGGGCCGTAGTGACCTGGCCGTGTTTGTGCCGCCATGGGCGTGTGGTGTTGAGCCCGGCGATCCAGACTTGCGGCAACACCACCCGCGGCTCCAGCGTTTCGCCGAACACGCGCTGATGGCCGCGGTATGGCGCGAACAGGCGCGCCGCCAGGTTCAACAGCGGGATGTCGTGGTTGCCCGGAACCACCAGCGCCGGCGCGCCGAGCGAATCGATGAACGCGCGTGCCGCGTCGAACTGCCCGGCTCGCGCGCGCTGCGTGATGTCGCCGGAGGCGATCACGAGTGCCGGCTTGAGTTCTTGCGCCAACCGGGTCAACGCGGCCACGACATCGGGCCGTTCGGTGCCGAAGTGCGGGTCGGACAGGTGAAGCAGCACGGTGGTCATGACACTTCGTTCGCGGGCACCAGCAGGCGCAGCGGCTGCCCCGCGACCGCAAAGCGTAGCGGCGGCGTCAGCCAGCGCAGTTCGCCGTCGTAAGCCACCTGCAGCGGCTTTCGGGTGGGGCGCAGCGGCGTGGCGACCAGCTCTCGGAAGGCCACGCTCTGCACCTCGTCGGCATCACCCAGCGCAGCGAACGCGCCGCGCAGGGCCAGCCACAGCATCGTGGCGGTGCCGACCGGTTGAATGGTGATCAAAGCCAGCCGGCCGTGCGACTCGACCGCCACCGCTTCGGCCAGCCCGAGCCGTTCGAGCTGCAGTGCGTTGTTGCCGACGAACAGCGTCGGCGTGTGCATCCGTCGTGCGGCGCCGCCATCGGCCTGCAACGACAGCCGCAGCGTGTGCCGCTCACGCCACAGCGTGCGCAGCGCCGCCCACGCCGCGACGACCCGGTAGCGGCCGAAGCGCTGGTTGTCTTCTTCACGCGCATGCAGCAGCCGGGTGTAGATGCCCAGGCTGGCGTTGACGAGGAAAGCGTGCCCGTTGACCTCGCCGACCTGTACCTCGCGCACGTGGCCGGCCAGCCAGGCGCGCGCTGCGGCTTCGGGTTCCAGCGGCAGGCGGTGGGCGCGGGCGAAGTAGTTGAAGGTGCCTTGCGGCAGTACGCCGAAGGGCCGGCCGCTCGGCAACACGGCCTGCGCGACGGCGTTCAGCGTGCCGTCGCCACCGGCTGCCACGACGATGCCGTCTTCGGCGACCGCTTGCGCCACGGCCTCGGCGGCCCGTTGCGGAATCTGCTCGCCGCGTTCGGCCACTCGGGTCACAAACGGCCTGCCCGCATCGTGCAGCACGCGCTCGATGGTCTCGCGGACGGCGGCCTTGTCGCCATCACCGGAAGCCGCGTTCATCACCAGGCAGACGGGGCCGGGCGACTGGCCGGATGCCGGGCTGCTCCGAAGCGACCCCGGTGCCGCCTCGCGAGTCCGACTCGGGGATTCGCGAGGCGGGGGACTCACAACCATCGCTCGGCCGCGCGGCCCAACAGCTCCATCACGCGGTCGCGCCACGGCCGGTCGGCGAACGCCGCGGCTTCAATGCGCGGCGACGCGGCGCGGTCGCGCGCGAACATCGCTTCCATCTCAGCGCCGAAGTCGGCGCCCAGGACCACGGCGTCGAGTTCGCTGTTGTCAACAAAGCTGCGCCAGTCCATGTTGCTGGAGCCGACGGTCGAAAACACGCCGTCGATCACCGCCGTCTTGGCGTGCAGCACGGCGCGCGCCAGTTCGTGGATCTCGACCCCGGCGGCGAGCAGCTCGCCGTAGTACGAGCGCCCGGCGTGCAATACCAATGCGAAATCGCTCTGGCCGGGCAGCACCATCACCACCTTCACGCCGCGGCGCGCGGCGGCTTGAAGCGCAGCCAGCATCTCGGGGCCGGGTGCGAAGTAGGCCATCGTCAGGTGCACGCTGTGCTGTGCCGCGCCGATGGCCGCCAGCAGCGTGGTGTAGATCCGGTTCTTGCCGGCCGTCGGGTGGCTGGGCAGGATCTTGACGATGCGGTCGCCTGCGGTGGCCTGGCGCGGTACCGGCGCGGCGCGCAACTCGCCCTTGCAGCCTTGTTCGCGCCAGGTTTGGCCGAAGGTCATGGCCAGCGCCGCGACGACGGGGCCCTTGAGTTCGATCTGCGTGTCGCGCCAGCCTTCGGACAGGGCGTCGCCGTTCTTGCCTGCCTTGGCCGACTTGCCGAACAGCGATGACCCCTTCGAGCCCGAGCCGCCGGACCCCGACGAGTAAACCTGACTGATGTTGATGCCGCCGGTGAAGGCCACATCGCTATCGGCCACCAGCACCTTTCGGTGGTTGCGGTGGTTGATGCCCCAGTAGCCCAGGCGCTGGACCGGGTTGACGGGGTTGAAGGCACATACGAGCACACCGCGTGCGCGCAGCGCATCGAAGAACTGCGGGTCGCTGCCGATCGACCCGACGGCGTCGTACAGCAACGCGACGGACAGGCCTTGTTCGACCTTGGCGATGAGCATGCGGCCGATCTCGGCGGCGATGCCGGTGTCCTCGAAGATGTAGCTCTCGAGCAGCACGCGGTGCCGGGCCGCGTTGATGGCGGCCTTCATCGCAGCAAAGGTGGCCGGGCCGTCGACGAGCAGCCTGGCGGCGTTGCCGCGGTAGAGATCGGTGTTGCCTTGCGCAGCCAGCACGGCCAAGTGGTGGGCCGCGCGGTCACCGCGGCCCTGGTCGGTCATCTGTTCGATCGCCCGCGCCTGGGCTGCCTCGCTCAACACGCCTTGTGCGCCGCGAACGGTGACCTGTGAGGCCAGCGCCGCGGCGCTCGGTGGCGCGGCGCCTGCGACGGGCAAGGCAGCCGGGGGCGGCGCCGCGGGCAGCGTTCCGCACGAACTGAGCGCCAGCACGCCTATCGCCAGCAGTGGGTAGGCCTGCCGCGCGCCGCTTCGCGGTGGCGGGGCGTCGCGCTCGTTTTTCGGACTGGGGGTAGCCGCGGACATGGCGCAGTCGTGGTTGGTGTGCGTGGTCGTGAGCATGGCGGCCCCGCGCCGACCTGCGAATCGGCCCGCAGGGGAGCGCGCTGTCAGACAGCGCCTACGCGGCGCGGCGGTAGGTCACGAAGGCGAAGGCGGTGCCGTCGGCAGCGTGGTGCGCTTCTCGCGCGGCTTCGACGAAGGCTTCGCGCGGCCACGTCGGAAAGAAGGTGTCGCCCTCCAGGTCGGCATCGATCTCGGTGAGTTCGAGCGTGTCGGCGCGCGGCAGCGCGGCAGCGTAGAGCTCGCCGCCGCCGATGACGAAGGCGCGCGGCTCACCGCTCATCTGCGCAAGCGCTTCATCGAGCGAGCCGAAGGCCTCGGCGCCGTCGAGCCGCAGGGCCGGCTGGCGCGAAACGACGATGTTGCGGCGGCCGGGCAGCGGGCGGAAGCGAGGTGGGAGCGAGTCCCAGGTCTTGCGGCCCATGACGACCGGGTGGCCCATCGTCAGCGCACGGAAGTGGCGCTGGTCGGCGCCCTCGCGCCACAGCAGGTCGCCACCGCGGCCGATGGCGCCGTTGCGGGCGACGGCGGCAATCAGCGTCAGAAAGGGGCGGGCGGCAATGTCTTCACATCTCATGCGGCCCGATTTTGGCGCCCCGTACTCACGGCCTGTACGGCGGCGTCGACGCCCTTCAGCACATCCCCGACGATCAGGATCGCCGGGCTGGCGACGGCTGCGGCGCGCGCGTCTTCGACCAGCGTGGCCAAGGTCGATACCAGCGTGCGTTGCTGTGGCGTGCTCGCGCCCTGCACCAGCGCGGCGGGGGTGTGCGGTGGCAGTGCCGCGGCCAGCCCGTCGGCGATTTCCGCCAGCCGCTGCACGCCCATGTAGACAACGAGCGTCAGGCCCTGGGCGGCGGCGGCGGCCAGGGTCGGCCAATCCACTGCAGCGCGGCCTTCACCGGCGTGGCCGGTGACGAGCATCACGCCATGCGCATGCTCGCGGTGGGTCCACGGCACGCCGAGCGCGGTGGCCGCGGCCAGTCCGGACGAGATGCCGTTGATCACTTCGACATGCAGGCCGGCGGCGCGCAGGTGCTCGGCCTCTTCGCCACCGCGGCCGAAGACGAAGGGGTCGCCGCCCTTGAGACGCACCACGATTTCACCCCGGTGCGCCTCGGCCAGCATCAGCTTTTCGATGAAGGCCTGAGGGGTGGAGGCGCAGCCGCCGCGTTTGCCGACATGAACGATGCGGGCGGCTTTGCGCGCGAAGCGCAGCACACCGTCGCCGACCAGATCGTCGACCAGCAGCACGGTGGCGCGGCGGATCGCACGCACGGCCTTGATCGTCAGCAGTTCGGGGTCGCCGGGGCCGGCGCCGACCAGGGCGACGGTAGGAATCGAGGTCGCCTGGATGCCACTCATGTCAAGCCACGGCCATCGTGTTCGTGGATAAGGGACGCTGCGGCGTCACCGCGACCAGTTGCCGCAGCGCTGGCAGGCAGGAGCCACAGTGGGTGCCGCAGGACAAGCGCTCTTGCAGCAGCGACAACCGCTCGGCCGCGTTGCCTGGGCATGCCGCCAGCGCGGCTTCGATCTGCGCCTGGCTGACGTCGAAGCAGTTGCAGACCTGCGGGCTGCGGCGCGGCACCGCGACCGGCGCGCTGGCAGTGCCGGCCAGCAACGCGCGGCCGTAGGCCTGCGCGGGCAGCTCGTCTTGCAGCAGCGTGCCGACCCAGCTTTCGGCAGCGGTGTCGCCAGCCAGCAGGTAAGCCGTCAACCGCGCGCCACCGCCGGGATGCGCCACCAGCCGCACGGCACGGTGTTGCGCGCGTGCCCGGTCGGCGTAACGCAGCGTGTCGGTGGCGTCCAGACCGAGCAGTGCCTCGGCCCGTGCCAGCCAAGCGGCGGGTGGTGCGTCGGCCGCCGCAGCGCGCAGCATCACGCCGGTCATCTCGCCGTCGCGGCCGAACGGCACACAGGCCGCGTGCTCGAAGGCAGCGCAGTGTGCGAGCAACTCGGCCTGTCGGTGCAGCGCCGTGGCGGTTGGCAGCCAGGCACGCGCACGCAGGCGCCAGGCCAGGCTGGCTTTCTCGATCTTGATGGCTGCGTTCTTCAACTCGGGCTGTTTGCTCAGCGGGCAGAAGGCGGGCGAGGTGAGCGCGTTGACACCGCCGGCGTGGCTGCCGCCCAGCCACTCGTCGCCCCATGTCATGGCGATGAAAGCCTGGGTCGGCGCGACCGCGTCGTTGGCGAACGCGGGCAGTACCACGCTGCCGCGCTTGGAGCGCACGCGCAGCAGGTCGCCGCTGTTCAGGCGCAGGCGTGCCAGGTCGCTGGGGTGAAGCTCGACCACCGGCTCGGGTGCGTGGCCGAACAGCCGCGCCGCGGTGCCGGTGCGGCTGCCGCCGTGCCACTGGTCGCGAAGGCGGCCCGTGTTCAGGCTGAAGGGGTAATGGGCATTGCGCGGCTCAGCCACCGGGCGCGGCGCCATGTCGGCAAAGCGCGCCCTGCCGTCCGGTGTGGGGAACACGCCGTCTTCGTACAGCCGGATCTTGCCTATAGCAGCGCCTGCCGGGAACGGCCATTGCTGCGGGCCGCGCGCTTCGAGCAGGGCATAGCTGAGGCCGGTGATGTCGAGATCGCGACCGCGCGTGCTTTCGCGGTGGTTGTTGAACAGGTCTTCGGGTTTTTCGAAGGGAAACAAGCTGGCGCCATCCTCACGACGCGCCGGCAGCTTCGCTTCGAGCCGCCGTGCGACATCGACGGCGATGCGCCAGTCGTGCCGCGCCACGCCAGCCGCGGGCAGCGCAGGGCGCACGCGGCTGATGCGGCGCTCGCTGTTCGTCACGGTGCCGTCCTTCTCGCCCCAGGTCGTGGCAGGCAGCAGCAGATCGGCATAACGCGCCGTTGCGGTGGTGGCAAAGGCCTCCTGCAGGACGACGAACTCACAGCGCTCCAGTGCGCGGCGCACGGTGGCCTGATCGGGCAGGCTTTGCGCGGGGTTGGTGCAGGCGATCCACAGCGCGGCGACTTCGCCGTCGGCGGCGGCCTGGAACATTTCGACAGCCGTGCGGCCCGGCTTCGAAGGCAAGGCATCGGCGCCGCCCTTCAAGCCCCACAGCGCGGCGACCTCGGCACGGTCCTCGGCGTTGACCACGTCGCGGTGGCCGGGCAGCAGATTGGCCAGACCACCGGCTTCGCGGCCCCCCATCGCATTCGGCTGGCCGGTCAGCGAGAACGGCCCCGCGCCGGGCTTACCGATCTGCCCCGTTGCCAGGTGCAGGTTGATCAGCGCGGCGTTCTTGTCTGTTCCGCTGGTGCTTTGATTGAGACCTTGGCAATAGAGGCTGAGTGTGGGTGTCCGTGCACCGCCGGGCGAGTCCACCGCACCGCCAAACCATCGCGCGGTCTGCACGATGTCGGCTTCCTTGCAGCCGGTGAGCTTGGCGGTTTCAGCCGGCGTGTAGTTGCGCACCCGGTCGCGCAGCGCGGCGAAGCCCGTGGTGTGTGCGGCAATGAAGGCGTTGTCGGCCAGGCCTTCCCACAGCAACAGGTGCAGCAGCCCGTGGCACAGGGCGACGTCGGTGCCGGGCTGGATCTGCAAGTGCAGGTCGGCGGCTTCGGCCGTCTCGGTGCGGCGCGGATCGACGACGATCCACTTCTGTTGCGGATTGGCGCGTTTGGCGTCTTCGAGCCGGCGAAACAGGACCGGGTGCGCCCACGCCATGTTGCTGCCGGTGATGAACACCGTCTGCGCAGCGCTCAGGTCTTCGTAGCTGCACGGCGGCGCGTCGGCGCCGAGCGTGGCCTTGTAGCCGGCCACCGCACTGCTCATGCACAGGCGCGAATTGGTGTCGATCTGGTGGGTGCCGATCAGCCCCCGCGCCAGCTTGTTGAAGGCGTGGTAATCCTCTGTCAGCAACTGGCCGCTGATGTAAAAGCCGACTGCATCGACGCCGCGGGTCTGGATCACGTGAGCGAAGCGGTCGGCAACTGCGTCGAGCGCTTCGGTCCAACTGACCACATGCGGCGCCGCGCCGCGCTGCGCGCGGCGCATCGGATGCAGCAACCGCGTCTGCTGCGTGACGCTGTCGGCAGCCGTCAGGTGCAGCGTGCTGCCCTTGTTGCACAGCCGCCCGAAGTTGGCCGGGTGGTCCGGGTCGCCGCGGACGCCGGTGATCTGGCCGGCCTGCGTTTCGATCACCACGCCACAACCCACGCCGCAGTACGGGCAGGTCGAGCGCGTCTCGGTCAGTGGGCTCATGCGGGGCTCATGCCAGCAAAGTTCCCTCGATCGCCAGCGTCTGCAGCTCGGCGGTATCGAGCGACACCGCGCCGTCTTCGACCTTCACCGCAAAGCGGGTGGTGCAGCCCTCGTCCGGCGCGCGCGCGCAGCCGCTGTCGAGTTCGATCGTCCAGTTGTGCAGCGGACAAGCCACGCTGTGGCCGAAGACGATGCCTTGCGACAGCGGGCCGCCCTTGTGCGGGCAACGGTCGAGCAGGGCGAAGACATGGTTGTCGGCTGCGCGAAAAACCGCGACCGCCGGCCCTTCGGCTCGCGTGACCCGGCGCGCGCCGAGAACGGGAATTTCCTCGACCCGACATGCGTACGTCCACTCGGCCATCACGCCACCGCCACCGGTTCGAACTGCCGAAGATCGACGCTGGCCTTCGCGTGTTCGAACCACGGATCGGGCTCCCCGTCCAGGCTGAACTGCAAGCGCTCCCACAGCGCCTTGCGGTTGGCGGTGTCGTCCAGCACCTTCTTCTTGGCATGGTCGATGCCCACCCGCGCCAGGTAGTGAACGGTGCGCTCCAGATACCAGCCTTCTTCGCGGTACAGCTGCAGGAACGCGCCGCTGTATTCCATCACCTCCTCGGGTGTCTTCAACTTGACGAAGAACTGCGCTACCTCGGTCTTGATGCCGCCGTTGCCGCCGACATAGATCTCCCAGCCGGAATCGACACCGATCACGCCGACGTCCTTGATGCCACTCTCGGCACAGTTGCGCGGGCAGCCGCTGACAGCCAGCTTGACCTTGTGCGGCGCGTACATGCGCCACAGCGCACGCTCCAGGTCCTGGCCCATCTTGGTGGAGTCCTGCGTGCCGAAGCGGCACCACTGGCTGCCCACGCAGGTCTTCACCGTGCGCAGCGCCTTGGCGTAGGCGTGGCCGCTCGGCATGCCGATGTCGGCCCACACCGCGGGCAGGTCTTCCTTCTTCACGCCCAGCAGGTCCAGCCGCTGCCCGCCGGTGACCTTGACGGTGGGGATCTTGAATTTGTCGACCGCATCGGCAATGCGGCGCAGTTCGCTCGAGTTGGTTTCCCCACCCCACATGCGCGGGATGACGCTGTAGGTGCCGTTCTTCTGGATGTTGGCGTGTGCGCGTTCGTTGATGAAGCGGCTTTGCGGGTCGTCTGCGGCCTCTTTGGGCCAGGTGCTCAGCAGGTAGTAATTGACAGCGGGGCGGCAACTGGCGCAGCCGTTGGGCGTGCGCCAGTCGAGCCAGCGGTAGACGGTGTCGATCGTCAGCAGGTGGTGCTGGCGGATCGTCTCGCGCACATGCTGGTGGCCGTGATCGGTGCAGCCGCACATGGCCTTCATCTTCGGCGCGGCGCTGTAGTCGCCGCCGGCGGTGAACATCAGGATCTGCTCGACGAGGCCGGTGCAGCTGCCACACGAAGCGCTGGCCTTGGTGTGCTTGCGCACCTCGTCCAGCGTGAACAGGCCCTTCTCCTGGATCGTCTTGCAGATGCGGCCCTTGGTGACGCCGTTGCAACCGCAGACCTCGTCGGTGTCGGCCATCGCTGCGGCGCTGTTGTGGCCCTGATGACCCGTACTCCCTAAATTCGCGCCGACGTTGCTCTCGCCGAACATCAGGCAGTCGCGGATGTCACTGACCTTGCGGCCATCGCGCAGCAGCTTGAAGTACCAGCTGCCGTCGACCGTGTCGCCGTACATCACGGCGCCGATCAGCCGGTCGTTGCGGATGACCAGCTTCTTGTAGACGCCGCCGAAGGGGTCGCTCATCACGATCTCTTCGCAGTCGGCGTCCTCGGGCTTGCCGCTGGCCGCGCCCATGAAATTGCCGGCGCTGAACAGGTCGATGCCGGTGACCTTGAGCTTGGTGCTGGTCTGGCTGCCGGTGTAGCGGCCGATGCCGAACTGGCCCAGGTGTGTTGCGCAGACCTTGCCTTGCTCGAAGAGCGGTGCGACCAGGCCGTAGGCGATGCCACGGTGCGCGGCACATTCACCGACCGAGTAGATACGCGGGTCGGTGATCGTCTGCATCGTGTCGTTGACGACCACGCCGCGTGCGCAATGCAGGCCACAGGCTTCGGCCAGGTCGGTGTTGGGGCGGATGCCGGCGGCCATTACCACCAGATCAGCCGGCACCTGGGTGCCATCCTTGAAGTGCACCGCGGCGACACGGCCGCTGTCACCGGCCACCAGCGCTTGCGTCTGTGCGCCCATCTTGAAACCCAGCCCGCGGTCTTGCAGCGACTTCTGCAGCAGCCGCGCCGCGACGTCGTCCAGCTGGCGCTCCATCAGCCAGGGGTTGATGTGGACCACCGTCACCTGCATGCCACGCAGCATCAGGCCGTTGGCTGCTTCCAGGCCGAGCAGGCCGCCGCCGATGATGACGGCGTGCTGGTACTTCGTGGCCGCGTCGATCATCGCCTGCGTGTCGGCGATGTCGCGGTAGGCGATGACGCCGGGCAGGTCCTTGCCCGGCACCGGCAGGATGAAGGGGTGTGAACCGGTTGCCAGCAGCAGCCTGTCGTACCCGGCCGCGGTGCCGTCTTCGGCGACCACGCGGCGCTTCACGCGGTCGATCTGCACCACCTTATTGCCGGTGTGCAAGGTGATGCCGTTCTCGGCGTACCAGCTCAGCGGGTTGAGCACGATCTCGTCGAGCGTCTGCTCTCCCGCCAGCACCGGCGACAGCAGGATGCGGTTGTAGTTGGGGTGCGGCTCGGCGCCGAACACGGTGATGTCGTACAGCTCGGGCGCGATCCGGAGCAGTTCTTCGAGCGTGCGCACGCCGGCCATGCCGTTGCCGACCATCACGAGTTTCATCTTCTTCATCGGGTGCTCCTGGTTGCGGCGTCGCTCAGAAGTACCAGGCGACGACCGCGGCGATGGCACCGTTCGCGGCCAGTACCGGCAGGCCGACGACGGCCGTCAGCGCCGCGGCGCGCGCCGCAGTGCCCACACCCGCCGGCTCGTTGGCTGCGTCGCTGCCGACCTGCGGCACGCCGCTGGCCAGTACCTGACCGAGGGTGCCCTGACCGATTTCGACGGCTTCGCCGATCGGGCCGTGGTCGAGCGCGCCCTGCGTTTCGCAGAAGCCTTCGAGGCGTTGCAGCCGCGTGCCGGTGGTGTCGGGCAGCCAGGTTTCGAAGCGGCGAACGATCGGCGTGGCCAGCGCGGACAGAAACGCCATCACGTAGACGTCGTCGCCGGCCGCGCTGAGCGGGATCGCGAAGCCGCGGTTGATGCCGACCTTCTGTGCGCTGTCGGCGCGCAGGAATCGGCCGCCGCGGCCGAGGTCTTGCATGAAGACGGGCAGGCCGCTTTCCCACGCCAGCCCGGGCAAACCGGTGCCTTTGCGGAAGGCGGTGCGGCGCGAGATGAATTCGAAGACGTTGGAGGTGGCGCCGTAGTAGCCGTCGTCGAGCAGCAGGTCCTTGGAGACCTGCGGCTCGTTGCGCCAGAGCTCGATCGCGCCGGCCTGCTGCGGCTCGGCGTCGGGTTTGTCGCCGCAGAAGATCAGCACCACCGCGCGCAGCTGCTGACCGGCATGCACCGGTACGGCGATGCCGCAGGTCAACCCTTCGGCGTGGGCGACCTCGGTGCGGCGGAAGGCCGAGCCCGCGAACTCCTTCAGCACGACGGGCCGACCCGATTCCCAGGCCTGCCCGGGCAGGCCTTCGCGGCGGCCGAAGCACATGTCGCGGCTGGTGGCGCCAAAGCGCGCGGCGGCGCCGTAGTGCGCACTGCCCAGGACGAGCAGCGAACCGTCGGCGTCCGGCACCCAGACCTCGATGACGCGGATGAAGGTAGGTGTCGTCATCACGCGGCCCTCTCGACGTGGCTGTGGCGCATGTAGAGGAAGTCGATGACTTCCTTGCGGTACTGCACGTAGTCGCGGTCTTCGGCCAGGGCGACGCGGTCGCGTGGGCGGGGCAGATCGACGCGTAGCGCCTCACCGATGGTGGCGGCCGGGCCGTTGGTCATCATCACGATGCGGTCGCTGAGCAGCACGGCCTCGTCGACGTCGTGGGTCACCATCAACACGGTGGCATTCGTGCCGGCAACGATTTTCAGCAGCTCGTCTTGCAGCCGGGCCCGGGTTAACGCGTCCAGCGCGCCGAAGGGCTCGTCCATCAACAGCATCTTCGGCTCCATCGCCAGCGCGCGGGCAATGCCGACGCGCTGCTTCATGCCGCCGCTGATTTCGTGCGGGCGCTTGGCGACGGCGTGGCTCATGCCGACCAGTTCGAGCGCGGCCAGCGTGCGTTCGTGCAGCCGGGCCTTGCTCTCCTTCTCGCCGAACACGCGCTCGACGGCGAGCAGCACGTTGCCGTGGCAGCTCAGCCACGGCAGCAGTGAATGGTTCTGGAATACGACGCCGCGATCGGGCCCCGGGCCCTTGAGTTCACGGTCGTCGAGCAACAGCACGCCGCTGGTCGGTGTGGTCAGGCCCGAGACCAGGTTGAGCAGCGTGGACTTGCCGCAGCCCGAGTGCCCGATCAGCGTCACGAACTGCCCGCGCTCGACGTTGAGCGAGATGTCGCGCAGCGCGACGAAGGGCCCGCGCTTCGTCGGGAAGACCATCCCGACGTCGTTGATCTGGAGCATCGAGCGGCCATTGATCTTCGGCTTCATGGCGGCGGCACCCATCAGCTGTAGTCGAAGCGCTTGGCCACCGCCATCAGCGCCCATTCGAGCAGCAGCCCGACGATGCCGATGACGAAGATGGCGATGATGATGTGGGCTACGTTGAGGTTGTTCCACTCGTCCCAGACCCAGAAGCCGATGCCGACACCGCCGGTCAGCATCTCGGCCGCGACGATCACCAGCCACGCGGTGCCGACCGACAGCCGCACGCCGGTCAGCATGTACGGCATCACGCTGGGCAGCAGGATGCGCGTGGCGATCTTCCATTCGCTGAGCTTGAGCACGCGGGCGACGTTGAGGTAGTCCTCGGGCACGCGCTGCACGCCGACCGCGGTGTTGATGACCATCGGCCAGATCGAGCAGATGAAGATGGTCCAGATGGCGGCCGGGTTGGCGGCCTTGAAGACCAGCAAGCCGATCGGCAACCAGGCCAGCGGCGAGACGGGTTTGAGCAGACTGATCAGCGGCGACACCATGCTGTTGAGCGTGGCGAAACGGCCGATCAGGAAGCCCAGCGGGATGCCCACGATGGCCGCGAGGCCGAAGCCCAAGCCGACCCGTTCCAGCGAGTACAGGATGTTCCAGCCGATGCCCTGGTCGTTGGGGCCCTTGCTGTAGAAGGGGTCGGAGAACAGTTTGACCGCCGCTTCGAAGGTCGCCCACGGCGTCGGGAACGAACCGCCGCCGCTGCTGGTGGCCAGCGCCCAGATGCCGATCAACAAGCCTATGCCAGCCACCGCCGGCAGCACCGTGCGGCCGATGGCGCGCCAGTCGATCAGCGGCTCCTTGTAGGGCGCGGGTGGCGTCGCCGCCTGCGTCGCAGTGACCACCGCAGCGCCCGTGGCGCGGGTCGCCGCGCAGGCCTTGGCGGCCCTGAGTGCGGCAGACGCTTCGAGCGGTGAATGGAACACGGCACTGACCATGGTGTTGCTTCCCTGCGTTCAGGCCGCGGACACGCGGACCTTGAAACTGTCGGCGTACCTGGCCGGGTCCTTGCCGTCCCACACCACGCCATCGATGAGCTTGCTGCTGCGCATCGTGTCTTTGGGTACCGTCACCTTGGCCAGCGCTGCGCCGCCCTTGTAAAGCTCGATCTGGTTGATCTGTTGGGCCACGGCCAGGTAGTTGGGGTGCTCCTTCAGCAGGCCCCAGCGCTTGTGCTGAGTCAGGAACCACATGCCGTCGCTCAGGTACGGGAAGGTCGCCGCACCGTCGTCGAAGAACTTCATGTGGTTCGGGTCGTCCCAGGTCTTGCCCAGGCCGTTCTGGTAGCGGCCCAGGATGCGCTGGTTGATGGCGTCGACGCTGGTGTTGACGTAGCTCTTGTCGGCGATCGTCTCGGCCATCTTGCTTTTGTTCGACAGGCTGGCGTCGATCCAGCGGCCGGCTTCCAGCACCGCGGCGATGACGGCGCGGCAGGTGTTGGGGTACTTCTTGGCGAAGTCGCCGGTGGTGCCCAGGACCTTCTCGGGGTGGTCCTTCCAGACGTCCTGCGTCGTAACGGCCGTCACACCGATGCCGTCGATGATGGCGCGGTGGTTCCACGGCTCGCCGACGCAGAAGCCGTCCATGTTGCCGACCCGCATGTTGGCCACCATCTGCGGCGGCGGCACGGTGATGACCTTGGCGTCCTTCAGCGGGTTGATGCCCACGCTGGCCAGCCAGTAGTACAGCCACATCGCGTGGGTGCCGGTGGGGAAGGTCTGGGCGAAGGTGTATTCGCGCTTCTCGCTGGCCATCACCTTGGCCAGGCTGGCGCCATCGACGGCCCCCTTCTCGGCCAGCTTCTTCGACAGCGTGATCGCCTGGCCATTGCGGTTGAGCGTCATCAGCACGGCCATGTCCTTCTTCGGCCCGCCCACGCCCAGGTGCACGCCGTAGATCAGGCCGTACAACACGTGCGCCATGTCGAGCTCGCCGTTGACGAGCTTGTCCCGCACGCCGGCCCAGCTGGCCTCCTTCGTGGGCACGATCTTCACGCCGTACTTCTTGTCGAAACCCAGCACGCTGGCCATCACAACACTGGCGCAGTCGGTCAGCGGGATGAAGCCGATCCGGACTTCTTGCTTCTCCGGCTTGTCGCTGCCCTGCGCGTAGGCGGCGGCGCGCACGGCGGGGTCGATGACGAGGCCGGCCGTAGCGGCGGCAACACTCTGGACAACGCGGCGGCGGGTCATGGTGGTGGGGCCCTCAGCGGACGGGTCAGTGGCGAGCATGTGGCGATCTCCGAAATGAAAAAGGCCCACCGCGCGCTGCATGCGTGCGGTGGGCCTCGTTGCCCGAACTTCGAACTGGTGCCCCGGCGCCATTGCAGGGGTGAATCGAGTTCAACGACGCAAGCGACGTGCCAACGGTGCGTTGCTAGGTGGAGCGAGCCCCTTGCGACAAGAGGGCGCACCGTTTCTTGGTGCAGTGCACCATGCTGGATCAGTCAGCCAAGCAAGTCCTCGATGTCGAGCACGCGTTCGGCGGCGTCGCGCAGCTTCAGGCCCTTTTTCATCGCCAGGTCTTGCAGCGCCCGGTGCGCGTCGGGCTCGGACAGGCCGCGCGTCTTGATCAAGGCCCGCTTGGCTCGGTCGATCAGCTTGCGGTCGGCCAGTTCGCCCTTGGCGGCGACGAGCTCGTTGCGCAGTGCCTGTTCGGCTGCGAAGCGCTCGACGGCGACGTCGATGACGGCTTGCACGCGGTCGGGCCGCAGGCCCTGCACCACGTAGGCCGAGACGCCGGCACCGAGGGCACTCTTCATCGTCGGGCGGTCGGCGTTGTCGGTGAACATCACCACCGGCCGGCGCGCGTCGCGGGTGGCCATCACGATGTGTTCGAGCACGTCGCGCACCGCGCTGTCGCTCTTGACCACCACCACGTCGGGTTTCAGGTGCGCCATCGCCTCGGGCAGCGTGGCGTCACCCGCCCGCACGCCCAGCACCAGATGGCCAGCCTGGGCCAGTGCGCCCGAGATCGCCAGCGCGTCGACCGAGTGCTCGCCGTCGGGGTCGGTGACGATCAGCACCGCCAGCCGCGCCGGCAGGGGCTCGGGGTGGGGAGCGCTCTTGCTCGCGGCCATACGGCCGAGTGAGCAAGTCGCGGGCCACGTTGTTGGCCGGCGAGCGTGCAGCCCGGCGCTCAGATGGCGACCGGCGCCTTGATACCCGGGTGCGGGTCGTAGCCTTCGAGCGAGAAGTCCTCGAAGCGATAGTCGAACAGGCTGTCAGGCTTGCGCTGGATCACGAGCTTTGGAAACGCCCGCACTTCACGTGTGAGTTGCAGCGCCACCTGCTGGTGATGGTTGCTGTAGATGTGGCAATCACCACCGGTCCAGATGAAGTCACCGATTTCCAGCCCGCACTGCTGCGCCAGCATGTGCGTCAACAGCGCATAGCTGGCGATGTTGAACGGCACGCCGAGGAAGATGTCGGCGCTGCGCTGATAGAGCTGGCAACTCAGCTTCCCTCGAGCCGATGGCGAGTCACCGGGTGCGACATAGAACTGGAAGAACGCATGGCAGGGCGCCAGCGCCATCTTCGGCAGGTCGGCCACGTTCCACGCGCTGACGATGATGCGGCGGCTGTCGGGGTCGGCCTTCAACTGCCTGAGCACCTGAGCGATCTGGTCGATGTGGCCGCCGTCGGGCGTGGGCCAGCAACGCCATTGCACGCCGTAGACCGGCCCGAGTTCGCCGTCGGGCCGCGCCCACTCGTCCCAGATCGTCACGCCGTTCTCGCGCAGGTACGCCACGTTGCTGTCGCCGCGCAGGAACCACAGCAGCTCGACCGCCACGCTTCGGAAGTGCACCTTCTTGGTGGTGATGAGCGGAAAGCCCTGTGCCAGATCGAAACGCATCTGGTGACCGAAGACGCTTTGCGTGCCGGTGCCGGTGCGGTCGGACTTGGCCACGCCGTGCGTGACGACATGGCGCATGAAGTCTTCGTAGCCGGTGTTCATGGGTCAAAAAACGCCAAAGAGCGTGTCGAGCGCGTCAGCCACGTCGCCTGCAAAGGGCGTGGCCCGCATCACCGGCCGGCGCAGCATCGAAGTCGGCACTGGCGCCATTGAAGCCGTGTCGAGCACCACCCACTTCCCGTCGACTTCCAGGACGGGATTCAACGCTTCGGTCGGACGCGGCAGAAACTGCTTGCTGCGCAACGGAATGACGATGCGGGTATCCAACGGGCCGAGGTGATCGTTCTGCACGTCGATGACGTATGGCGTGTGCCGCCGTTCCGGCGCGTGAGGGTTCTGGTAGACGTCGTACCGCGCCATCAGGCCGCGTCCTTGTCCGAGTCGGCTTTCACGCGCATGAAGCTGCGGTAGCGGTCGGCAAAGCTGCCTTCGCGAGCGATCCGTGCGTTGTAGTCAGCGATCGAGTCCTTGTTGCGCTCGGCCCAGCCATCCCAGTACTTTTTGAGCACGGCCTCGGTCAGCAATTCGTCGACGGTCTGCGAGATGTTCAGCCCCATCTCCTTGGCCATCTCCAACACCTTGCTGTTGAGGGACAGGTTGACGGCACGCTTGGGGGCGTTTCGAACGCTGCGCATGAGAACGCTCCGTCAATGTTGTGCATGGATTATGCCGGTACGGCATGCCCGGTATCGAACTGCATCGCCGCCAGCCGCGCATACAGCCCGCCGCGCGCCACCAGCTCATCGTGGCGGCCGATGTCGACGATCTTCCCGCCGTCCAGCACGACGATGCGGTCGGCCTTCAGCACGGTGGCCAGCCGGTGCGCGATGACGAGCGTGGTGCGGTTCGTCATCGCGGCCTCCAGCGCCATCTGCACCATGCGCTCGCTTTCGGCGTCGAGCGCGCTGGTGGCTTCGTCCAGCAGCAGCAGAGGCGGGTTCTTCAGCATCGCGCGGGCGATCGAGATGCGCTGGCGCTGGCCGCCCGACAGCCGCACCCCGCGTTCGCCCAGGTAGGTGCCGTAACCCTCGGGCAGGGCGGTGATGAAGTCGTGCGCGTAGGCCGCACGCGCGGCGGCGTGGACCTCGGCGTCGCTGGCCTCGGGCCTGCCGTAGCGGATGTTCTCCAGCGCGCTGGTCGAGAACACCGTGCTGTCCTGCGGCACGATACCGACCCGCCCGCGCAGCGCAGCCAGCGCTGCATCGCGCACTGGCACGCCGTCGATCAGCACGCGGCCCTGCTGGGTGTCGTAAAAGCGCAGCATCAGCTGGAACACCGTGCTCTTGCCGGCGCCGCTGGGGCCGACGAGCGCCACCGTCTCGCCAGGCGCCACGCGCAGCGTGAAGTCGGCCAGCGACGGTGCTTTCGGCCGCGACGGGTAGTGGAACGTCACACCCTCGAAAGCCACCGACGACCCGCCGCGCGTCGGCGGCAGTTCACGCGGTGTGACCGCGTCCTGGACGGGCGATTTCGCATCCAGCAACTCCATCAACCGCTCGGTGGCGCCGGCCGCGCGGAGCAGGTCGCCCCACACTTCGGACAGCACGGCCACTGCGCCGACGAAGATGATCACGAACACCACCGTCTGTCCCAGGTGCCCGGGCGAGATCTCACCGGCCAGCACCGCCTGCGTGCCCTGGTACAAGCCCCACAACAGCGAGCCGAAGGTGGCGATGATGGTGAAGGCCACCAGCAGCGAGCGCACCCGCGTGCGTTTGCGTGCGGTGTCGAATGCGGCCTCGGTGCTGTCGCGGAAGCGCTGCGCCTCGCGCTCTTCCTGCACGTAGCCCTGCACGACCGGGATCTCGCCCAGCACCTCGGCCGCGATCGCGCTGCTGTCGGCCACCCGGTCCTGGCTGGCGCGGCTGAGCTTCCTCACACGCCGGCTGAACAGCAGCGTCGGCAACAGCACCAGCACCAGGATGCCCAGCACCTGCGTCATCACGACCGGGTTGGTGACGATCAGCGCGATCAGCGCGCCGATGCCCATCACCACATTGCGCAGGCCCATGCTCAGCGACGAACCGACGACCGTCTGCACCAGCGTGGTGTCGGTCGTGAGACGGCTGATCACCTCGCCGGTCTTGGTGTGTTCGAAGAACTCGGGGCTCTGCCGCACCACGTGCGCGTAGACGGCGTCACGCAGATCGGCGGTGATGCGTTCGCCCAGCCAGCTGACCATGTAGAAGCGGCCGGCCGAGAACACCGCCAGCGCGATGCCCACACCGAACAGCATGAAGAAGTGCCCGCGCAGGGCCAGCACGCGCTGGCTGGGGTCGGCGGCGACGATGCCCTGGTCGATCAGCAGCTTCAGCGCCACCGGGAACGCCAGCGTGCTCAGCGCCGCCATCACCAGGAACACGGCAGCCAGCGCGATGCGTCCGCGGTAGGGCCTTATGAAGGGCCCCAGGCCAGACAGAGAACGCGGCGTCGCCGCCGCTGGGCGCGAGGCGGCCGTGGGTGTTTCAGACATGTGCGGGGAGTCTATAGAGGGCTCCCGGTCCACCTCCTCACGCCCGAACACGGGGGGCCTTGGCCGCGCAGGCCTTCAGTTGCGGGCCGATGTGGTCGAATAGCCCGTAATCGTTCTTGTCCGATGACTCCCGAGCCTTCCCCGACCACTGTTTCGACCTGGCCTTTGCACGGTCTGGTTGCGTTCACCGTTCTCGGCGCGGCCCTGCTGGGCGGCGCGACGGCCGGGGTGCTGGCGATGGCACTGGAATGGTCGGCTCCGTTGGCAGCAGCAATGGGCGCCGCGGTCGGCCTGGCGCTGGCCAGCCTGCCGCTGGTGGCCGTGGCGCTGCGTACCGCTCAGCAGCGCGCTCCCGGACCGGCGGGTTCAGCGGCAGACGCTGGTTTTGAAGGCAGCAGCGGGGTCGCCAACCGAGGGCAGTTTCTCGAGCTCGCCGAGCGCGAATGGGCGCGCGCCCGCCGCTATGGCAGCGGGGCGGCGGTGCTGCTGGTCGACGTGGACCGCTACGGCCGCCTGTGCGACACCCACGGCCCTGCCGCCGGCGACGCGGCGTTGCAGGAACTCATCCGCCAGACCCTGCCCGCGCTGCGCGGCGCCGACGCGCTGGCTCGGTTTGGTGATTCCCAACTGGCGGTGTTCCTGGCCCATGCCGACACCACCGGCGCACTCGACGTGGCAGAGCGCATCCGTGAACGTGCCGAGCTGATCGATGTGCCGATAACGGCGGCGCCGCACAAGCTGCGCGTCACCGTCAGCGTCGGCAGCGCGTCGCTGCGGCCGGCCCACCTGAACTTGCAGGCGCTGATCACGGACGCTGAAGACGCGGTGCTGGCTGCGCGCCAGGCCGGCGGCAACTGCGTGCGCGCGGCGCCCGTCGACGCGCTGCGGTCGAACTTGCCCGCACCCGGGCGGGACGAGCGGCGCGCGCGTCGCAAGTAGACCGCGGCTTCAGCCCAGGCGCAGCGGCGCGGCGTAGCCCGTCATCTCCAGGTAGCCCAGGCCGATGCGCCGGCCTTGCGCATCGAGCAGCTCGCTCAAACCTTCCCAGTAGATGGCGCCGGTGCTGCCGCGGCTGTCGAGCTCTTGGGCGTCGAGCAGGGCGCGCACCTCGAACGTACCGGCGGGTGTGTCGATACGCCAGCCGACGGGGTACTCGGCCGACGTGGCCGGGCTGCGCCAGCGGCGGCCGGGTGTCCAGCGCACCGCTTCGGGGGCGAAGTTCGTCGAAGCTGTGCCCTGCGACGGCGCGGCGGCCTGCGCGGCCGGGGCGCGAAAACTGCCACCGGCCCACAGTGCGGTGCCGTCGCGGCGGCGCAGGCGGAAGGCCGTCAGCGCGCTGCCGTCCAGCAGGTTCATGCCGATCCAGTCCCAACCGACGGCCTCGGGATGCAGGATCTGCTCGCTCCATTCCTGGTCGATCCAGGCCCTGCCCGTGGCGTCGAGCGTGCGGCCTTCGCGGGTGACGCGGGCCCGGGTGTCGAGTTGGGGTTCGCTGTAGTAGTGGCTGGCCTGCGCTTCGTCGGGCCCCTTGCGCGAGAAGCCGGCGTCGCCTTGCAGCAGCAGCGGTTGGGTGCGGGTCATGGTCAGATCGAGGGTGAAGTCGCGCGCGGCAATGCGCGACCGCCAGCGGACCGGCGTGCTGTTGCCGGCGGCTTCGCTCTCGCGCCACAGCCGCCACAGGCCCGAGCTCGCGATCTGCACGTCGGCGTCGGCTTCGGTTGCGCGTGCCGTGGTGCTGGCCGCGTCGCCCGACCAGCGCACGATGCGCTCGTCGTGCCAATGCCGGCCCGCGGCGACGTCGGTGATCGCGGCATGCGCAAACAACAGCTGGCGCGGTGCGAAACGGCTGGACGCCGCGGGCGGCCCGGACGGGGTTTCGGCCAGCCCGGTGCGGCTGCGAAAGAACGTGACCTGGAAGCCGAGCCGTGCGTTGTCGAGCCAACCGGTGGCGTACCACCACTCGATGCGTGCATCGAGGTGCGCACCGTGGTCGCGGGGGAAAGTCAATCCGCGGCCGCGGCGCACGGGCACTGCCTGCGCCGCTGTCGGCGCAGCCAGCGCCGACAGCAGCAGCGCACGCCTAAGCGGGCTGAACGGGCTGAAGCGGCTCACCAGTCTTCCTTGACCGACAACACCGCCGGCCGGCCGGCCGCGCTGCGCGCGCTGAACGCCGCCGTGCCCACACCGGCCAGCAGGACCGCCATGCACAGCGCCAACAAACGCCAGCCGGGCAGCACCAACGGCATCGTCCAGTGAAAGCTCTGCGGGTTGACGACGAACACCAGCACCATGCTCACGGCCAGCCCGAGCAGCAGCCCGACGAGCACACCGGCGGCGACCCAGGCTGCGGCTTCGCCGGCCACCACAGCGATCACCTGCCGCCGCGTCAGCCCCAGGTGTGCGAGCAACCCGAACTCCTTGCGCCGCGCCAGCACCTGCGCTGACAGGCTTGCTGCCACGCCGACGAGGCCGATCGCGATCGCCACCGCCTGCAGGTAGTAGGTGACCGCGAAGCTGCGGTCGAAGATGCGCAGCGACAGCACGCGCAACTCGGCGCTGGCAGCGAACTCCAGCATCGAGGCGTCGGGCAGCAGCGCACGCAGGCCGCGTTGCACGGCGGCCGCATCGGCCACTCCGGCGCCGGGTGCAAGCCACAGCGCGAGGTCGTTGATGCGCGTGTCACCCGTCAGGCGCCGGTAGTCGGTGTCGGCGATGGCCACGGCACCGAACTGGCGCGCGTAGTCGCGCCATACGCCGAGCACGCGGGCGTTGACAGCAGCGCCATCCGCCGCCAGCGGCAGCGACAGCGTGCTGCCGGCTTTCGCGCCGTACAGCGACACCATCGCTTCGCTGACGTAGACCGCCACCTCGCCGTTGCGCAGGTGTTCGCGCGGCGACAGCGGCGGGTCCAGCATCGGCAGCGCCTGTGCGGGGTCGGCCAAAGCGCGTGCAACCAAAGCGACCGCGGGCCGTCCCGGCGCCAGCTGCAACGCACGGATGCGCGAGGCTTGTACGCGAGCTACGCCCGAAACGGTGGCGGCCCGTTCGGCGAAGTCCGCCGGCAGCCAGGCTTGCTCAGCGGCGCCCGCACCGGCCGCCGTGCGCGCATACAGATCGGCCGGCAGCACGCTGTCCAGCCACTGCGCCACGCCGCTGCGGAAACTGCCGACCATCACCGTGAGGGCCACCGACAGCGCCAGGCTGGCGACGACACCCGCCACCGCCGCCGTCGCCGTGCCGCGCTGAAAGCGCGCCCGCTGCACCGCCAGCATCGGCAACGCGCCACGCGGCGCGGGGGTGGCCGCCAGCAGCGCGTGCACGGCGGCGGGCACCAAGGCCACACCGCCCAGCAACAGTGCCGCCACGCCGACGTAAGCGGCCAGCGGCAGCCCGAACAACGGCGGTGCGAACGCCGCCGCCGTGCCGCCTGCCAACAGCAGCAACCCGGGCCAGGCCGGCGGCGCATGGTGATGGATGCCGCCCAGCCCCTTCAACGCCAACGCCGGCGCGATGCGTTCGGCCTGCCGCGCAGGCCACCAACCACCGAGCACGGCGGACACGATGCCGAGTGCGCCGAACACGACCGCCGCCACGCCGCTGACCTGCAGCCGCGGCGCGATGCCCGGAAAGTACCCGCCGCCCAGGTCGCCTGACAACAACCGCAGTGCCGCCGCTGCCATCGCTGCGCCCAGCACCAGCCCGATGCCGCTGCCGACGGCGCCGACCGCCGCGCACTCGGCCAGCACCAGCACGCGCCGTTCGCGCGCCGTCATGCCCAGCACCCCCAGCAGCGCCAGCCCGGGCGTGCGCTGCGCCACCGACAGCGAGACGACCGAGAAGACGAGGAAGGCGCCCACGAACAACGCCACCAGCGCCAGCACCGTGAGGTTGACGCGGTAGGCGCGCGAAAGATTGCTGACGCGCGCTTCGGCCTCGTCGGCGGCCACGGTGATCACGCCCGCCGGCAGTGCCAGGCGCTGCCGCAAGGCGGCCACATCGGTGCCCGGCACCAGCCGCAGGTCGATGCGCGACAGCCGGCCGATCAAGCCGAAACGCGCCTGAGCCGAGGCGATGTCCATCACCACCAGCGGCGTGCCGCCTGCAGCGACCGTGCCCGCGACACGTAACGACACCCACGCCGGCCCCGATTGCAGCGACAGGGCCGCGCCATCGCTCAGCCCGAACCGATCCCGTGCCGCGGTGTTGGGGAACGCCGCTTCGGGGTCGAGGAACACCAACCGCTCTTCGCCCGCTGCGGCGCGCGGCAGCAGCATCGGCGCGATCGGCACCGCGCGCAGCGTGTCGATCCCCAGCACTTTGATCGCGGCGCGCGTGCCGTCGGCCGCGCGCGCGTAGGTGTCGATCTCCAGCACCGGGCTGGCGATCTCGACGCCAGCGTCGGTGGCCACTCGTTCGAAGAGCACATCGTCGATGCCGGCGCCGCCCGCGGCCGCGCGCAGCGCCAGATCAGGCTCGCCGTTGGCCGCGCGCACCGCGGCCGAGAACTCGCCCAGCGCCGAGGTGTTGATGAGGTGCACCGACCAGGCCAGCGCCACGCCGAGTGCGACGGCGAGCAAGGCCACTGCATGCCGCCAACGGTGGTGGGCCCACTCGCGCCGCATCAGCGGCAGGAACAGCGTGCGTGCCAGCGCGAGGCCCGTCATGCAGGGACGATGCCGTTGGCCGTGAGCCGCAGCACCCGATCGGCACGCGCTGCGGCATGGGCCGAATGCGTCACCAGCAGGCACGCCGCACCGGCGCCGTGGACCTGGTCGCGCAGCACCTGCAGCACCCGCTCGGCGGTCGTGGGGTCGAGGTTGCCGGTCGGCTCGTCGGCCAGGATCAACCCCGGCGCGTGAACGACCGCACGGGCGATTGCCACGCGCTGCAACTGGCCGCCCGAGAGTTGCGCTGGCAGCCGCGCGCCGAGGCCTTCGAGCCCGACTGCATTGAGCAGCGAACGCACACGCTCGGGCTCGTCACGCCCCAGCAGCCGCAGCGGCAGCGACACGTTCTCGGCCACGCTCAAGTGCGGCAAGACGTGGAAGGCCTGGAACACGAAGCCGAGGTGCGCGCGCCGCAGCCGCGCGCGGCCGTCGTCGCTGAGCGTGGCCAGGTCCGTTCCGCCGACCACCACACGCCCACGGTCCGCCACTTCGAGCCCCGCGATGCAGTTCAGCAGCGTTGATTTGCCGACGCCCGATTCACCCAGCAGCGCGACGAATTCGCCGCCGCGCAAGTCGAGCGATGCGGATGAGAAGACCGGCACGTCGTCGAAGGATTTTTGCAGCTCATGAAGGCTCAGCATGTGCGGCCGATGATGCCCGAGCGAAGGCGCGCCAACGCGGCGCGGCACATCATCCCGACGAACCCGCGTGCTATCGTGTTTCGACACTTCTCGAGCATCTTTATGGCCTACGAAATCGACCTCTCCGGCCGCGTGGCCCTGATCACCGGCGCCTCCAGCGGCCTGGGAACACAGTTCGCCAAGACGCTGGCGCGCGCGGGAGCCGGCGTGGTGCTGGCGGCCCGGCGCGTCGAGCGGCTGAAGTCGCTGCGCGCCGAGATCGAAGCCGACGGCGGGGACGCGCACGTGGTCGGCCTGGACGTCACCGACCCGATGAGCATCCGCGCCGCGGTGGCCCACGCCGAGACGGAAATGGGCGGCATCGACATCCTGGTCAACAACAGCGGCGTCAGCACCACCTCGAAGCTGACCGACATCAGCCCCGAGGACTTCGACTACATCTTCGACACCAACACCCGCGGCGCGTTTTTCGTGGCGCAGGAAGTGGCCAAACGGATGATCGCGCGCAGCAAGGGCGAAGCGCCGGGCACCTTCACCGGCGGGCGCATCGTCAACATCGCTTCGATGGCGGGGCTGAAGGTGCTGCCGCAGATTGGCGTGTATGCGATGAGCAAGGCCGCCGTGGTGCACATGACGCGTGCGATGGCGCTGGAGTGGGGGCGCTTCGGCATCAACGTGAACGCACTGTGCCCGGGCTACATCGACACCGAGATCAATCACCACCACTGGAAGACCGAAGCCGGCCAGAAACTGATGCAGATGCTGCCGCGCAAGCGCGTCGGCAAGGCCGAGGACCTGGATGCCGTGCTGGTGATGCTGTGCGCCAACCAGAGCCACTTCGTAAACGGCGCCGTGATCGCGGCTGACGACGGCTTCGGCGTGTGAGGCCGCACATCTTCCTGCGGCTCGACCCGATCTCGGGCCTGCGCTCCTCACCGCACGGTAGTGCGGCTGCGATGCTCGACCCGACCTCGGGCCGCTCGCGACGGAGGCTGCACGACCTCACGCGCTGCTGGGGACCATGAAGGCGCTGTTGCCCATCGAAGCACGCGTGCTCGGTGTGCTGGTGGAGAAGCAGGCGACCGTTCCCGACACCTACCCGCTGTCGTTGAACGCGCTGGTGGCCGGTTGCAACCAGAAGACCGCACGCGAGCCGGTGATGGAGCTTTCCGATGCCGACGTGCTGGAAGCCATCGACGGCTTGAAAAGCCTGAGCCTGCTGTTCGAAGTGAGTGGCAGCCGGGTCGTGCGCTTCGAGCACAACATGGGCCGCGCGATGCAGCTGCCGACGCAGTCGGTGGCGCTGCTCGCGACGCTCGTGCTGCGCGGCCCCCAGACCGCCGCCGAGTTGCGGCTGAATGCCGACCGGCTGCACCACTTCGCCGATATCTCGTCGGTTGAAGGTTTTCTCGACGAGCTGGCCGGCAAGACGCCGGCGCGGGCAACGCAGCTGCCGCGTGCGCCGGGTGCGCGCGAGGCGCGCTGGACGCATCTGCTCACGGGGGGTGGAGCCGCGCCCGCCGACGCGCCACGGCTGGCCGTTCCGCCCGCGTCTGCAGCAAGCCCCGTGGCGGCGACAGGCGCAGAAGCCTCGCCAGCAGGCCTGCGCTTCAGCCTGCCGGCGCAGAAGCGGCTCACCCACGAGATGGTGATCCCAATCCGCTGGGGCGACATGGACGCGATGGGCCACGTCAACAACACCATCTACTTCCGCTACCTGGAAGTAACGCGGCTCGAGTGGCTCTTCAAGATCGGCGCTGCGGTCGACCCGCACACGCCGGGCCGCGAGGGGCCGCTGATCATCAACGCGTTCTGCAACTTCATCCGCCAACTGGAGTTTCCCGGCGACGTATTGGCGCGGCACTTCGTCGCCAACCCGGGCCGCAGCAGCTTCGACACCTACGTCACGCTGGAGAGGACCGACCAGCCCGGCGTGGTCTACGCCGAAGGCGGCAGCAAGACGGTGTGGACCGACTTCGGCGCAAAGCGGTCCGTGCCGCTGCCGGACTGGATGCGAAAGCACCTCGAATGAGAGCGTCCAGGGCGTGGATTCTGGAGGCGATCCGTCGCATCGAAGCCGACTTCCAGCGCAGCAGCGACACCCACCTGATCCCGCTGCCGCTGCCCGGCTTTCCCGGCGTCGAGCTGTACCTCAAGGACGAGAGTAGCCACCCCACGGGCAGCCTGAAGCACCGGCTGGCGCGCAGCCTGTTTCTGCACGCGCTCTGCAACGGCTGGCTGCACGAACACAGCACCGTGGTCGAAGCCAGCAGCGGCAGCACCGCGATCAGCGAGGCCTACTTCGCGCGGTTGCTCGGGCTGGCGTTCATCGCGGTGATGCCAGCCACCACCAGCGCGCAGAAGATCGCCGCGATCGAATTCCAAGGCGGGCGCTGCCACCTGGCGGATGACCCGATGACGATCTACGCCACCAGCGAACGGCTGGCGCGCGAACTGGGTGGCCACTACATGGACCAGTTCACCTACGCCGAGCGTGCCACCGACTGGCGCGCCAACAACAACATCGCCGAGAGCATCTACACGCAATTGCGGCGCGAGACACATCCGTGCCCTGCGTGGATCGTCGCCAGCGCCGGCACGGGCGGCACGCTGGCCACCATCGGCCGCTATGTCCAGTACTGTCGCCACGATACGCGCGTATGCGGCGCGGACGCCGAACGCAGCGTGTTCTTCGACCACTACTTAGGCGGCGACAAGACGTTGACGCTGGACCACGGCAGCCGGATCGAAGGCATCGGCCGCCCGCGTGTCGAAGCCTCGTTCGTGCCCGGCGTGCTCGATGCGATGGTCAAGGTGCCGGACCTGTGGAGCCTGGCGGCGATGCACGCGCTGAGCGTGCGCCTGGGCCGGCGCGTCGGCGGCTCAACCGGCACCAATCTGGTCGCATCACTCGCCTGCGCCGCGTTGCTGGTGCGTGAAGGGCAGGGCGGCAGCATCGTCACGCTGATCTGCGACGACGGCGAGCGTTACCGGCCGACCTACTTCAACGATGTTTGGCTGGCTGCACAGGGGTTGGACTGCGGGCCGGAGAGTGACGCGGTCGAGTCGTTCATCGAACGCGGGGTGGCTCCCGATGCGTTGAGTCAGAGTTGGCGCGTCGCGGGGGACTTGTCGCGGCCCGCGACGGGCTCGGTTGTCGAAGGTGCCGGGCGCAGCGTCAACCAGTCCGGCTAGTACCGCGCATCGCCCTGGTGCCGTGCCACGCGACACAGGCCGGCAGGACGGCGCGCGATACGCAGCAGCCCCGGCGATGCAAGGTTGAAGGGCCTTGTCTGTTATCCTCCGCCCCGCAGTCAGGCTTTTTGGTTGCTCTCGACGGGTTCTTTTGCTCTTCCCCGCAGCGTTCGCGTCGCGGTCTTGATCAGATCTTCTTTCGGTGAGTTGCAAGGCAAGTTGTCTGTAGCAAGGCGTGGCGTGTGCCGCGTCTCACATCGAAAGGAAATCTCATATGGCTACCAAGGAAACCGGAACCGTCAAGTGGTTCAACGAGGGCAAGGGCTTCGGGTTCATCACCCCGGACGCTGGCGGCAAGGACCTGTTCGCGCACTTCAAGGAAATTCAGAGCACGGGTTTCAAGACCCTGGCCGAGAACCAGCGCGTCGAGTTTGAAATCACCGCTGGCCAGAAGGGCCCGCAAGCTTCCAACATCCGCGTGGTGAGCTAAGAAGCGCCGCGCGGCATGGCTAAGGAATCGCTGATCGAAATGCGCGGGCGGGTCGATGAGATCCTGCCCGACTCCCGCTACCGCGTCACGCTCGACAATGGGCATCAGATGATCGCCTACACGGCGGGCAAGATGCGCAAGCACCACATCCGCATCCTGGCCGGCGACAACGTGTCGCTGGAGCTGTCGCCCTACGATCTGACGAAGGGCCGGATCACCTTCCGGCACCTCGACCGATCCGGCGGGGGCTCACCGCCGCCGATGCGGCCCGCGCGGACGGCCTGATCCTCGTGATCAGCTGACCGCCTCGACGGTCAATGCCCCAAGAAGCCCTCGAAGCGCTCGCGCCTCGGGGGCTTTTTTCATGGTTTCACGCCACCATGCTGTACGGCCCGCCCGATTCGAGCGCGCGCCGGTAGGCTGCTCGGGCGTGAATGCGCGCGAGCCAGTCCATCAGCTTCGGCCGCGTGGCGTCGAGCCCGCCACGTGCGGCAGCTGCCTCGAGCGGAAAGCTCATCTGGATGTCGGCTGCCGTGAACACGTCGCCCGCAAACCACGGGCGCTGCGACAACTCGCTCTCCATGAAATCGAGTTGCCGCTTCAGGTTGGGATCGATGAAGCTGGCGTTGACGCCGGCACTGATCGCCTTGGCAACGGGCTTGATGAAAAACGGCACGGCGCCGGGCACCTTGGCGAATACCAGCTTCATCAAAAGCGGTGGCATGGCGGTGCCTTCGGCAAAGTGCAGCCAGTAGGTGAACTGTCGCCGCTCGGGCGTGCCGGCGGCCGGGCGCAGACGGCCGGCCGTGTCGTGCGTGTCGAGCAGGTACTCGACGATCGCGCCGGACTCGGCCACCGTGATGTCGCCTTCTGTGAGCACCGGACTCTTGCCAAGCGGGTGCACGCGGGTCAGCTCGGGCGGCGCCAGCATCGTCTTCGGGTGGCGCTTGTAGTGCTGCACCTTGTAAGGCAGCGCCAGTTCTTCCAGCAGCCACAGCACGCGCTGCGAGCGGGAGTTTTCGAGGTGATGCAGCGTGATCATTCGGTCGTCATCCAGCGTTGGGCTCGGTCGTCACAGCAGCACGTAGGTGGTCGTGGTGTGCGCTGCCAACTCGTCGTCGGCGTCGATCACCTGCACTTCGCCGAAGATGATGCTGCGGCCCATCTTCAGCACCCGCGCCACGATGCGCGCTGCGCCGCTGGCGCCAGACACCGGGCGCAGGAAACTGGTCTGCAACTGCACCGTCGTCATCGGCTTGAAGCCGCCCAGACGCGTCATCACCGCCAGAACCATGGCCGTGTCCGCGGCGGCCATCATCGTCTGGCCGCACAGCACGCCGCCCTCGTGCACGTGCTTGGGCGTGATGGGCAGGGCCAGCGTCACTTCGCCAGCGCGTGCTTCGATCACCCGCAGATCCAGCTCGCGCACCCAGGGCGCGAAGATATGCGTCAGCGCCTGCTCGAGCATTTCCTTGTCGGCGAACGATGCGTGCGGGTCGGCCATGGTGATCACCGTTGAAAGGTGTTGAAGTGCTGTCGGATTCTAGGCAGTGGGTGATGGCCGGCGGGCGCGTACCGGCAATCGTGAGGCACTACGATCGCAGCCGAGCACTACTCACCACCGGAGCACTTCGCCCATGAAGAAGATCTTCCCCAGTGCCAAGGCCGCGCTGGACGGCATCGTCAAGGACGGCCAGTTGTTCGCCGTCGGCGGCTTCGGCCTGTGCGGTATCCCCGAAGCGCTGATCCAGGCGCTGCGCGACAGCGGCGTCAAGAACCTTACCGTCATCAGCAACAACGCCGGTGTCGATGGTTTCGGCCTCGGCCAGTTGCTCGAGACGCGGCAGATCAAGAAGATGATCTCCAGCTACGTCGGTGAGAACAAAGAGTTTGAGCGCCAGTACCTGGCCGGTGAACTCGAACTGGAATTCACGCCGCAGGGCACGCTGGCCGAGAAGCTGCGTGCGGGTGGCGCCGGCATCCCGGCCTTCTTCACCCGCACCGGTGTCGGCACGATGGTGGCCGAGGGCAAGGAGCAGCGCGAGTTCGACGGACAGACCTACGTGATGGAGCGTTCGCTGGTGCCCGACATCTCGCTGGCCAAGGCCTGGAAGGCCGACGAGAGCGGCAACCTGCTGTTCCGCCGCACCGCGCGCAACTTCAACCCGGCAACGATCATGGCCGGCCGCATCAGCATCGTCGAAGTGGAAGAGATCGTGCCCACCGGCACCTTCGACCCCGACAGCGTGCACCTGCCGGGCATCTACGTGCACCGCATCGTGCTCAACGCCCACCCCGAGAAGCGCATCGAAAAGCGCACCCTCACCGAGAAGGCTGGCGTCTAGCCAGCCACCACCTTCAAGGGTGCCGCAGGCATCCGCTACGCCGACTTCCCGAAGGGATTCAAATGTCTTGGAGCCACGATCAGATGGCGGCCCGCGCCGCCAGGGAATTGCAGGACGGCTTCTACGTCAATCTGGGCATCGGGCTGCCGACGCTGGTGGCCAACTTCGTCGACCCGCGCATCGAGGTCTGGCTGCAAAGCGAGAACGGCATGCTCGGCATCGGCCCATTCCCGACCGAGGACGAAGTCGACGCCGACATCATCAACGCCGGCAAGCAGACGGTGACCACGTTGCCCGGCAGCAGCATCTTCGGCAGCGAGACCAGCTTCGCGATGATCCGCGGCGGCAAGATCAACCTGTCGATCCTGGGTGCGATGCAGGTCAGCGCGAAGGGCGACCTGGCCAACTGGATGATCCCCGGCAAGATGGTCAAGGGCATGGGCGGCGCGATGGACCTCGTGGCCGGTGTGGCCCGCGTGCTGGTGCTGATGGAGCACGTGGCGAAGAAGAAGGACGGCACGATCGACCTGAAGATCCTGCCGGACTGCACGCTGCCACTGACGGGGGTGGGTGTGGTCGATCGCATCATCACCGACCTGGCGGTGCTGGACGTGACGCCGCAAGGGCTGAAGGTCGTCGAGATGGCGCCGGGCGTGACCGCCGAAGAGTTGCAGTCGAAGACAGGCGTGCCCTTGCAGCATTGAGGGCGGTGGTGCGAAGGCGACAGGCGCTGGTTCAGGTGGGTGCTGCGTTTGCAGCGCCGGCATTCGCGCAAGGTGTGGGCGCGCAGGGCGCTGCGGCGATGCCCGAACTGGCGCCGGTGCTCGCCGCGCGCGTGCGCCACGAGGGCGTCGGGTTGGTCGCCATGCAGGCGCAAGCGGGAGCGGCCGCGCGCTTTGCAACGGCGGGCCGCGTCAGGCTCGATGGCGACGCACCACCCGACCCCGATACCCGCTTCGAGTACGGCTCGATCACCAAGACCTTCACCGCGATGCTGCTGGCCGATATGGTCACCCGCGGCGAGGTCGCGCTCGACGATGCGGTCGAGTCGGTCCTGCCCGACGGCCGGAAGCTGCGTGACAGCGCGGGTGACCCGCTGCGCTTCATCGACCTGGCCACGCAACGCTCAGGGCTGCCGCGGCTGCCTGCCACCCTCACGCCGAAGCAGCCCTCGGACCCCTACGCCGACTACGACGAGCAGCACCTTTGGGCTGGACTGGCGGCGTGGAAACCGGAACACCGCCTCGGCCAACGCTTCGAGTATTCCAACCTCGGCTTCGGCCTGCTGGGCGAAGCCTTGGCGCGGCGCCTGAAGACGGATTACGCGACAGCGCTCGCGCAGCGGGTGTTGGCGCCGTTGGGCCTGAACAGCCTGGTCGTGCGCACCCCCGGCGCGTGGACCGAGCGGCTGGCGCCAGGCCACGACGCCGAGCGGCGCCCGGTGCCGCCGTGGCAGTTCGGTGTGCTGGCCGGTGCCGGGGGGGTCGGCGGTTCTGCCCGGGAACTGGCGCGTTATGCGCAGTGCGCGCTGGGGCAGATCGACAACCCCCTTGCACGGGCCTTCCGCCTGGCGATGCAGCGGCACGCCGACGGCCCCGAGCCGCGCGTGGCGATGGGCCTGGGCTGGATGCTGCCGACGCTGGCCGGCCGAGCGCTCGTCAACCACGACGGTGGCACCTTCGGGATGTCGAGCTCGTTGTTCCTGGAGCCGGCCACGGGCCGCGCGGCGGCGGTGCTCGCCAATGCCTTCGTCGTCGTGCAGGACCTGGCGCTTTACGCGCTGGACGGCAACACGCCGCTGCGCAATGTGGCGGCTGAGGTGGCGGCAGCCGTGGAGCAGCGCAGGGCCATGACCGAACGCACAGCCGCAGCCGTGCCGGCGGATGCGATGAAGCCGCTGGAAGGCAGCTACGCGCTGACGCCGCAGTTCAAGATCGCGATGCGCGTACGCGAAGGCCGTCTCTTTTCGCAGGCGACCGGCCAGGGCGAGTTCGAGTTGTTCGCCCGCGAGGCCGGCAATCCGCTGCGCTGGTTCGCGCGTGTGGCGCCGATCGAGATCGAGTTCGAAGCACCCGCCAGCGGCAAGTCGCCGGCCTTCCAGCTCAGGCAGGCGGGGCAGAAGCTTCGCGCCGTTCGCGAATAGCGTCGTCGATTCGGCTCGCCAGGCCGGAACGGCGCACGGTCGAGGCCGCCGCGGCCTGGGCCAGCAGCGCGGCGCTGCCGGCCAGCTGAACCTGGTGACGCGCGCGCGTGACGGCCGTGTAGAGCAGCTCACGCGTCAGCACGCGGTTCATCGCCGTGCCGGGCAGCACCAGCACGCGGTCGAACTCGGAGCCCTGGGCCTTGTGCACAGTCGTCGCGAAGGCGGTCTCGTGCGGCGGCAGTCGCTGCGGCGGCACCGCGCGCAGCTTGCCGTCGGGGCGTTGAAACCAGACGGCTAGCGGGCTGTCGCCGTCGCCGGATGCCGAGGGCAGGGTGATGCCGATGTCGCCGTTGAACAGGCCGAGCACCGGGTCGTTGCGCAACACCATCAGCGGTTGGCCCGACCAGTGCGGGCCATCGACCCGCGCCGCCCTGGCGCGCGCGTGGCGTGCCAGGTGCGCGTTGAAGGCTTCCACGCCGAGCGGCCCCTCGCGCAGCGCGCACAGGACGCGGAAGGTGCTGAAGGCCGCGTGCGCGGCCGTGGCGTCGAAAGGCGTGTTGCCGACCTGCGCGAAGTAAGCCGCGTGCCCGGCGACGGCCGCAGCCAGCAGCCCGGACACCGGCTCGTGCAACGCCCGCACCGTGGCGTCACCGGGCGCGGCCAGCACCTGCTGCACGGCGTCGCCGTCGCCGTCGTTGAAGGCCGCCGCCAGCCGCGCAATGCCGCTGCCAGGCCCGAAGCGATGGCTGTGCGTGAAGGCCACGGCGGTGCCCGGCAAGGCGCCGCGCGCCAGTTCGGCAAACACGGCGCCTGCCTCGACCGCGGCGATCTGGTCCTTGTCGCCGAGCAGCAGCACGCGGGCCTGCGGCGGCACGGCGTCGAAGAGCCGGCGGGCGAGTGTCAGATCCAGCATCGAGGCTTCGTCGACCACCAGCACGTCCAGCGCCAGCGGGCGGCCCGGCCCGTGCGTGAACCCGTGGTCGCCATCGAGCGGGTTCCCGCGCGCGCCCATCATGCGGTGCACGGTGCTGGCCTGCATGGAGGTGCCGCCGTCTTCGGCAACCGCTTGCGCCAGGCGTGCGGCTGCCTTGCCGGTCGGCGCTGCCAGCGCGATCCGGCAGCCCGGCATCGCTACGCGCAGCAGCGCCAGCAGCTTGCGCGCTGTCGTCGTCTTGCCGGTGCCGGGGCCACCGCTGATGACGGCCAGCCGGCGCGTCAAGGCTATCGTCGCGGCCGCGTGTTGCGGGCTACCCGGCTCGAACAGCGTGTCGAGCAGGGCGAGCGCTGCCGCAGAAGGCGCCTCGATGATGGGTTCTGCTGCCAGCACCAGCCGCCGCGCCAACGCGCGCTCGTGGTCGAAGGCGCGGTGGGTGTAGAGCCGGCACTGGTCGTCCAGCAGCAGCGGCTTGCCGGCCGGCGCCTGCGGTGAACCGACGACGTGGCTGGTGCGCAGCCGTGCGGCGCCGGCTTCATCGAGCGGCAGACAGACGTGGCCATCACCAGCCGCCAGCGACAAGGTCCGCGCTGCCTCGGCGACGGCGCGCGTGCAGGCAGCGTCGTCGCCAGCCGCAGCCGACCATGCCGAGACCTGCGACGACACGGCTTCAGCCAACGCCGCTTCGGGCGTGGTGAAGTTGGGCCGCGGCGTGCTCATCAGCGCCCGTCCAGCCAATCGCTCAAGGCCTCGACCAGCGCGCGTGGCGGCCGATGCGCCACCACGCCGGCGCCGGGCCAGGCCGGCCGCACGCCGCGCACGAAGAGGTACAGCGCTTCGCCCATGTGCTGCGCGTAGTCGTAGCCGGGCAGGCGCTGGCGCAGGTGGCGGTGCAGCGCCAGCACGTACAGCAGCCGTTGCAGGCCGTAGCCATGTTCGGCCATCGCGGCAGACAGCGGTGCGGCGCCGTAGTGCGCGGCGCTGTCCCCTAAATGGTTGGATTTCCAATCGAGCACGTGGAAGCGGCCGCGGTGCTCGAACACCAGGTCGACGAAACCGCGCACCGGGCCATGCAGGGTGTGAAAGGCCAGTGGCGGTACCGGTTCGCCATGCTGCTTCAACAGCGCCTCCAGGGTTGCGGCGCGCAGCGTGCCGCCGGGCAGCATGAATTCCAGCTCTGCCAGGCGCTGGCCGCGCGGCACGGCCGACAGCACCAGCGACCGGCCTTCACCCAGCGGCAACGGGGTGTGCAGCACGGCGGCCAGCATGCCGTGCATTTGCGGAGCTAGCTTGGTACCTGCCTGCGGGTGCGCAGCCAGCGCGGTGGTGATGGCCGCGGGCCAGGTCGAGGCATCGGCAAAGTCGGCCAGTTCGAAGGCCGCGTGCAGGCACTCACCGGCGGCCGCGCCGCGGGGGAAGCGCAGGATGTCATCGTCGGGCACGGGAATAGGTACCGGCCCGTTCGCTGCGGCCATCGGAACAGCCGCTGGTGCGGCGACCACCTGCGTGTCATGGTCGCGCGCCGCCGCTTCGCCGCGTGCCGACTGGGTCAGCCGGCTGTAGCTGGACAGCACCCAGGCGCCCGGCAGCCGCTTTGGCGGCGGCAGTGCCGCCAGAGAACCGGCCGCTGCCGTCGGCGGCACCAGCGCAGGCCCATCGGCCGGCGGCAGCGGCGACAGATCGACCACCCCCGGCGTGGCCGCCGACACCTGTGCGACGAAGGCCGCCGGGTCACCCTTCATCAACCACGGCAGAGGGCCGCTGTCGGCTTCGGTCGTGCTGTTGTGGGCACCGCAGCGGTAACGGCCCACGACCACGCAGCAGCGCTGCACGGCGCGCGTCAACGCGACGTAGACCAGGCGCATCGTCTCGGCATCGCTGGCGTTGCGCATGCATTCGGCCAGGCGTTTCTTCTCGTCCTTCTCGAGCGAATCGGGATCGCGAAGATCGCGCACCGGAGCGTTGCGTTGGCCATGTTCGGCCAGCTCGCCGTGGTTGTTGTGTTCAGCGGGGTACTGGCGGCCCTCGACCGGATTAAATGCACGCACTTTGCCGTCCCACAGGAACGGGCAGAACACGACCGGGTACTCGAGCCCCTTGCTCTTGTGCACGGTGACGATCTGTACCAGGTGGCGGTCCGACTCCAGCCGCTGCTGCGCCTCGTCGTCTTCGGCCTTCTCGCGGCGCTGTTGCTGCAGCCAGCGGTGAAGCGATTCGGGCGATGCGTGCTCGGCCGCGGCGGCCTGCAAGAGGTCGGCGATGTGCAGCAGATTCGTCAGCCGCCGTTCGCCGTCGGCGGTGGCCAGCAGCCGCTGGGCCACGCCGTCGTCGGCCAGCCAGCGCCGCAGCATCACGGCCACGCCGCGCTGTCGCCACAGCGTGCGGTAGTCCGCCAACCGCCGCATCGTGGCGGCCAGCGGTTCGGCGTCGCCCGTCTCCGGCGCGGTCAGCGCGTGCACGGCGCTCGCGGTCCAACCCATCGTGATGCCGGCCAGCGCGGTGCGCACCAGCCCTTCGCGCTGCGGCGACAGCACCGCGGCGAGCCACTGGTCGACGGCCTCGGCATCGATGCTGTTCCACACGCTGGCGTTTGACAGCTCAACGCTGCCGACGCCGAAGCGGCGCAGCGCCTGGCGCATCTGCGCGCCCTGGGCGTGCGTGCGCACCAGCACCGCGATGTCGCCGGCCCTCAGCGCGCGGTCGTCGTGCTGGATGTCGCCCTGAGCCGCAGCGCGCAGCAGCCGCGCGATCTCGCCAGCGGTGGCGGCGGCGGCGAGTTCGCGGGCCTGGTCCTTGCGGTCCGGTTGCCCATCGGCAGGCTCGGGCAGCGACCACAGTTGCAGCGGCGCGCGCGCTGCGCTGCGGTCCACCCAGGCCGGCCGCCGCTTGTTGCCGAAGCGCACGGCGCGGTAGACCAGGCCGCCCTGCCGGAACGCATCGGGTCGATGGCCGAACAGCGCATTCAGTGCCTGCACCAGCGGCTCTTGCGAGCGCTGGTTGTCAGCCAGCGTGGCCTGGTGGTCGGCGCGGGCGCGGGCGCGTAGGTAGGTGTGCAGGTCGGCCTGGCGGAAGCTGTAGATCGACTGCTTCGGGTCGCCCACCAGCACCAGCGGCCCGGCGGCGTGGCCGCCGTGGAAACGTTCGAAGATGCCCCATTGCAGCGGGTCGGTGTCCTGGAATTCGTCGATCAGCGCGGCCGGGTAGCGCGCGCGCAGCGTGGCGGCCAGCGCGTCGCCGCGCGGGCTGCGCAGCTCGGCGTGCAGCGCCGTCAGCATGTCGGCAAAGGTGATGCCGCGCGCGGCGCGCTTGGCGGCGGCGAGCGCCGGCGGGCCCTCTCGCAACAGCCGGCGCAACAAACGCATGCGGTGCAGCGACAGCGCGGCGTCGTGGGCGCGGCGGGTGTCCAGCCAGGCCTGCGCCGACTCGAAGAAGCCGTCGGATTCGACCGCCGGCTGGTCCTTCTTGGCCTTGAAGGTGGCGTTGCCGAACAGCCGCATGACGCGCACGTCGGCGGTAGCGAAAGGGTCGCCGCTGGCCATCGCCAGATCCCATGCGCTGCGGATGCTGCGGACCTTGTCGGCGTCTCGGTACAGGCCGCCATGCAGCTGTCCGGCGGCGCGCGCGGTCTCGACGATCTGAAGCACCTCGTCGCGCACGTGCGGCCACGCGGCGCGGGCTTCGGCATGCGCGGTACGCAGGGCGGCCGCGGTGTCTTCGGTGGCATCGCTGTCGCTGACGTAGTGGTCGTATTCGCTGTCGTCGTCATCCACGCCGTCGGGCCAGCGCAGCGTGGTCAGCGGTTCGGCCGCGCGCCACTTCAACCAGCGCGCCCACTTCTCGGGGCCGTCCTTTTTGTCGACCAGCATCTCGGCCAGCCCGGCCGGCAACGGTGCAGCCGCCACCCACCAGCGCCACAGATCCTGCGCCACCTGATCGCGCAGCGTGCTGTCGTCGAGCAGCAGCGTCTGCGCCAGCGGCGCGCCGGCGGCCAGCGGTGCTTCGGCCAGCGCGCGTTGGCAGAAGCTGTGAATGGTGTAGATCGCGGCTTCGTCGAAGGTGGCCAGCGCGGTGGCCAGGCGCTGTTCGATCTCGGACTCCGCCATTCCGCCACGCTGCGCCAGCGCGCCGAGCAGGCCCTGGACGAAGGGATCCTTCTTCGCGTGGGCATCGCCGCGCAGTGCCGCCAGCACCTGCACGATGCGCCCGCGGATGCGCTCGCGCAGCTCGGCCGTTGCGGCCTTGGTGAACGTGACGACGAGCACCTGCGAGATCAGCAGGCCGCGTTCGAGCAGCAGCCGCAGCACCAGCCCGCAGATGGCCCAGGTCTTGCCGGTGCCGGCCGAGGCTTCGACCAGCGTGATGCCGGACAGCGGCCCGCCGAACAGATCGAGCGGCGGCAGCGGGGTTGCAGACCCGGGCGGCTCAGTCCGGCTCATCGAGGTGATCCAGGATCGGCGCGAACACCGCGGTGGCGATCGCAGCGAAGGCGGCGTCGATCGGCTCGGGCGCGCCGCGCAGCGCCAGGCGCCATGCGGGGTCATCGGCCTCGCCACGGATCGGCGGGCTGGGCGTACCGCGCCAGGCGTTGCGCGCTGCGGTGAGGCAAGCCGCCTCGGGCTTGTTCTCGCGCAGCTTCTGTACGAAGGCCCAGGTCGCCCACGCGGGCAGCGGCAGCGGCTCGCGCTGGCCCTGGGCGTACAGGCGTATCAGCGTGGACAGCTGTTCGGCGGGGTCGGCAACCGGCCGCAGCGTCCAGCAGCCGTCGACGCGGTGCAGCGCGGTGTGCGGCCGGGCTGCGACCACACCTTGCTCCGACGCCAGGCACAACGCCAGGTGCTCGATCCACGCCGCCAGCAGGCCACGGCCGTCGAGCGGCTCGAAGCGCCAACGCAGCAGGCCGGTGCTGCGCACATCGGTCAGCGTGGCGTGCATCGACCAGCGCAAGCCGTCGATGTCACAGGGCAGCCCCACGCTCGCTGGCGGCAGCACCGGCGCCAGGTGGTGGCTGCGCAGCCCGGCCGCAAAGTTGCGTAGGTCGTCGAGCAGCACCGCCAGCGCGGGCGCGCCGATGCTGCCGTCAGGCCAGTCGTTGCCGGCTGCGGCCAGCGCTTGCAGGTCGTGCGCCGGGTCGTTCACCAGCAGCGGTGGCAACAAGCGTTCCGCCAGCGCGCGGCGCGTGCGGGGGTCGGGCAGCAACGGTTCGGTGTCTTCGAGTTCGGATCGGTCCTGCGCCCACTCCAGACCGAGCCGGCCGCGCAGCAGCGCACGTGCGGGGTGGGCGAAGAAGGCGATCAGGCGCGGCAGATCGATGCGCCGTTCGGCTTCAGCCGGCGCGGGCAGGGGCGCATCGAAGAAGCGCGGCGGCAGCGGCTCGAAACGGGTGGGCGTGTCGCTGTCGTCGGCCGCGTCTCCCCCATCGGCCGCATCGGCGTCGGTCTCGTTGGCGCCGGCTTCGTCGGTTGGCATGGCAACGGCACCGGCAGTCTCGCCCGCCGCAGCGCGCAGCCCGTGCAACAACGCGGCCGCCATCTCGGCATGGTGGCTGCGGATGCGCGGATCGCCATCGACCGCGAAGGCAGCGGCCGAGAAGGGCTGCAACGGGTGTTCGACGATCCAGCGCGAACGGTCAGCACCCGCACCCGCGGCGGCGGCCAGAAAGTCGATCAGCTCCGCCACCAGCACCGAAGGCGGCAGCGCCGCGTTGTCGCGGATGCTGCGGCCGGTGTGGCTCAGGTACAGGCCGGTGCGCGCAGCCAGCAGCAGATCGAGGAACAGCGCGCGTTCGTCGCTGCGGCGTTGGCGGTCACCCGCGCGCGGGTCCAGCGCGATCAGATCGAACTCGTCGGGCTGGGCTTTCGACGGAAAGCCGTCGTCGTCCAGGCCGAGCACGCAGACCCAGGCGTAGGGCAGGCCGCGCAGGCTGGACATCGACGAGAACGTGATCGCTCCACCGGGCACGCCGCCGTGGGCGGGGTCGTCCAGGCGTTGCACCAGCGCGGCTTGCAGGACCGGTAGCGGAATGCGCAGCGCGGCGCCGCCGTCGTCGATGGCGGTGCAGGTGTCGTGCAGCGCCGCGTGCAGCGCACGCAGTTCCTCGCGTTCGTCGCCGGCAGGATCGATGAAGGTGTCGATGCATGCGGCCAGCTGTTCGCGCCAGGCCGCGGCCGGCAGCGGCGACGCCAGCGATTCGTGTAACGCAGCCAACGCGCGCACGAACCCGTGCAACCCGCCCAGGCAGGCCGCGGCACTGCCTTCCAGTCCGGCGGCCGGCAGCAAGCCGGCGAAGGGCTCGGGCGTATCGCTGTCGGCGACCAGGTGGCCGAGCAGCACGCGCTGCATGCCATCGGCCCAAGTGTTGAGCGCCGTGGCGGGCAGGCCCAGCTCGCCACGATGCGCCGCGTCCAGCCCCCAGCGCACGCCGGCCTGATCGATGGCGCTGCGCAGCAGATCGAGCGCCGCGCTGTCCAGGCCGAAGCGCCGCGCGATGGGCGGCTGCTGCAGCAGCGCGTAGACCTCACCCGCCAGCGCCCGCGAACCCGCCAGGCCGAGCAGCCCGACGAAAGCTTTCGCCACGCTGTTGATCTGGCTGCCCGGCCGGCCGGTGACGGCGTACGGCAGCGCGCGCGACTGCGGAGCGCTGCCAAAGATGGCGTCGATCAGCGGCGCCGCCTGCTCCAGATCGGGCACGACCACCAGCACCTCGTCGGCGCGCAGCGCGGGGTCGGCCGCGAACAAGCCGAGCAGCCGGTCGTGCAGCACCTCGATCTGGCGCGTCAGCGAATGGCAGACATGCAGTTCGATGCTGCGGTCGCTGTCGCTGTCGCCGCCGCGGTTGCCGTTGCCCGACGCCCACGCGCCCGGCGCCGGCACCTCGCTGTCGAGCAGGCTGTCGTGCAGCCGGCCGAGCCAGGTCGGCTCACCGTGCGGCGTGTAGTGCCCGTCGTCGAGTGCACCGTCGCCCGTGGCGGCGACGAGTTGTTCGAGCTGCTGCCGGGTCTGCGTGCCCCAGCCGACCAGCAACGGGTGCGCGCCCTCGGCCAGCGGCGCGCCATGTCGCCGCGGGCCGGGGTCGTACCAGTATTCGCGGCAGGGGTTCAGCGCATAGATATGGATCTCGGTGCGCTCGGCCCAGCCTTGCAGCAGTTGCAGGTGCAGCGGCGGCATCGTCGGCAGCGCAAAGACGTGGATGGCTGCCGGCAGCCCGGGCACAACGGCCGGGTACTCGGCCTGCAAGGCAGCCAACACGTGCAGCGGCTCTGCCATAGCGCGCTCGGCCAGCAAGCGGCGCCACAGCGCGGCTTGCCAGGCTTCGTCGGCCGACAGCGGCGCGGTGTCCTTCGCCCACTGCCGCGCTGACCAGCGCACCAGCCAGTCTGCCCGGTAAGTCGCGTACTGTTCGATCAGTGCGGCGCTGCGCTGCGCCAGCTCCAGCCGCATGACGGGATCGGCCGCGCGCAGCCACGACGCCAGCCGCGGGTGCGGGGCGATGAAAGTCTCATCCTCGAAAGCCGCCAGCACCCGCCACGCCAGGCGTGCCGGCGCCAACGGTGGCGTGGCCGGAACGTCGGCGCCGGATCGCTGCGGCTGAGCCCACAGCCACTGCGCCAGGAATTCAAACCGCACATTGGCGCAAAGGCCATCGTGGGCGGCGAAAGCCAGCATCAGGTGGCGGCGCAGGCCCAGGCTCGGCACCAGCACCTGCAACGGCTCGAAAACCCCGCGTGGGGTGGCGTGCGCCTGCGCCAGCAGCTGCGAGCGCAGGGTTTCGAGCCGGTTGGCGAAATGCAGGTGCAGCATCGTGGTGCCGGTGATCATGGCCTGAAACCGGCTCGCCACCCGCGCCTGCCGGCGGGCGCTTGGCGCAGCAAAGACCGGGGTTCGTCGCAGCGTGGCCGCGATGCCGGCACCCGACAGCTAGGCTATCGTCTTCGGCTAACTTGCCGCCCTTGCGCCACGCACCGCCCGCCATGCTTTCGACGCGACCCTTGCTGCCCCTCGTTCTTGCACTGGCCCTGGTGGCTTGCGGCAAGGGTGACGGCAAAACCGACAAGTCCGCCAAACCCGGTGCAACGCCCACCGCCAGCGCCAAGGCCGCGTCTGCAGCCGCCGCGGCCGCCTCGGCGCCGACCCTCCTGCTGTCGACGGAAGACTTGCGCGTGGTGCAGGCCAGCCTGGTTTCTGGTGGCCCGCTGGTCACCGGCACGCTGCAGCCCGAACGCCGCGCCGACCTGCGCAGCGAGATCTCGGCGGTGGTCCTGCAGGTCTACCGTGACAACGGCGAGCCGGTGAAGACGGGCGAGCTGCTGGTTCGGCTGGACGACACCGCCATCCGCGATGCACTGACCAGCGCCGACGCTTCGGCTCGCGCTGCCGCGCAGGCTCTCGACCAGGCGGAGCGGCAGCTCACGCGCCAGCGCACGCTGCAGGCCCAAGGGATGACTTCGATGCAGGCGCTGGACGACGCCGAAGTGCGCCGCAACGCCGCGTTGAGCGAAAGCGTCGCCTCCCGGTCGCGCGTGGCGACTGCGCGGCAGCAACTGCGCCGCACCGAAGTGCGCGCACCTTTCGAAGGCGTGGTCAGCGAGCGCAAGGTCTCGGCCGGTGACACCGCGGCCATCGGCAAGGAACTGCTCAAGGTCATCGACCCGAAGAGCCTGCGCTTCGAAGGGCTGGTGTCGGCCGACCGGATGAGCGAGATCAAGCCCGGGCAGCTGGTGAGCTTTTCGGTCAATGGCTTTCCGCAGGGCGAGTTCAGCGGCACCGTCAAGCGCGTGGACGCGGCCGCCAACGCCACGACGCGGCAAGTGGCGGTGCTGGTGGCCTTCAACGACGCGGGCAAGGCGCCGCGGGTGGCGGGCCTGTTTGCCGAAGGGCGGATCGAAAGCGGCAGCCAGCAGGCCCTGATGCTGCCCGACAGCGCGCTGGTGCGTGCCGGCGAGGCCGCCTCGGTCTGGCGGGTTGATGCCAACAAGCTGACGAAGGTGGCGGTGAAGCTCGGCGAGCGCGACCCGCGGCGCGGCGAGTTCCCGGTGCTGTCGGGCCTGAGCGCCGGCGACCGCATCCTGCGCAATCCGGGCGGCACGCTGGTCGACGGGCAGAAGGTGGAATTTGCGGCGGCTGCTGCTGCCTCGGCCGCGATATCGACGCCGGCCGCCGCGACCGCGGCTGCCAAGTAAGACGACGGAGCGCACCATGTTCCTCTCCGATTTCAGCATCAAGCGCCCGGTTGCCACCGTGGTGCTGATCATCGCGTTGATGGCGGTGGGCCTGCTTGCGCTGTCCAAACTGCGCGTCAACCAGTTCCCCGACATCGAGCCGCCCGTGCTGGTGGTGAACATTCCGTACCCGGGTGCCAGCCCTGACACGGTCGAGCGCGAGATCATCAACCGCATCGAGAAGAGCATCCAGGGCATCTCGGGCATCGACCGCGTGCAGGCCACGGCGCGCGAAGGCAGCGCCCAGCTGGTGCTGTTCTTCAACTACGACCGCAACCTGATCGAAGCCACCGACGATGTCCGCAACGCGATTGCCGGCGTTCGCTACAAGCTGCCGCTGGAGATGCGCGAGCCGATCCTGACCCGCGTGGACCCGTCGTCGCAGCCGGTGATGCAACTGGCACTGTCGTCGTCGAAGCTGAGCTTCCCCGACGTCTCGCGCCTGGCCGAGGACCAGCTGGCCGACAAGTTCCGCGGCCTTGCGGGCGTCGCGGTGGTCAGCGTCAACGGCGCCCTCAAGCGCGAGCTGTCGGTGCTGCTGCATGCCGAGAAGCTGCGCGAGTTCGAGGTCTCGGTGACCGAGGTCACGAACGCGTTGCGGGCGCAGAACGCCACCGCACCGGTGGGCAAGGTGCGCGGCACCCTGGAGGACCAGAGCATCCGCCTCGTCGGCCGCATCGAGAGCCCGCGCGAGTTCGAGCAGATCGTCATCAAGCGCCGCGGCGGTGAACTGGTGCGGCTGGGGCAAGTGGCGACGGTGCAGGACGGCTTTGCAGAGCTCGCCGGCTTTTCGGTGCGCAACGGCAACCCGAACGTCGGCATCTCGGTCACGCGAACGCGCGACAGCAGCACCGTCAGCGTGGCCAACGAGGTGCGCAAGCAGGCCAAGGAAATCAGCAAGACGCTGCCCGAAGGCACCCAGCTCGAGGTGGTGCAGGACGGTGGCGACGCAGCGGAAAGCAGCCTGAACAACGTGATCCACGCGCTGGTCTTCGGCGCGGGGCTGACGATCCTGGTGGTCTACGTGTTCCTGAACTCTTGGCGCTCGACCCTGATCACCGCGCTGTCGCTGCCGACCAGCGTGATCGCAGCGTTCATCGCGGTCTGGCTGTTCGGCTTCACGCTGAATTTCATGTCGCTGCTGGGGCTGTCATTGGCCATCGGCGTGTTGATCGACGATGCGATCGTGGTGCGCGAGAACATCGTGCGCCATATGGAGCGCGGCGAAGACCGGCGCACGGCGGCCCTGAACGGCACCGCCGAGATCGGCCTGGCGGTGGCGGCCACCACCTTCTCGATCGTGGCGGTGTTCATCCCGGTGGCCTTCATGCCCGGCGTCAGCGGCGAATGGTTCCGGCCCTTTGCGCTGACGGTGGTGGCCTCGGTGCTCGTCAGCCTGGTCATCAGCTTCACGCTCGATCCGATGCTCTCGGCCTATTGGGGCGACCCGCCGAACCACCACCACGCCGAGAAGCGCGGCATCAGCCGCGTGTTGCACCGCTTCAACAACTGGTTCGACCACCAGTGCGAGCGCTACGGCGCCGTGATTGCCTGGGCCTTGCACCACCGCAAGTGGATGGCGGTGTTCGCCATCTTCAGTCTGGCAGCGGCGATAGGCCTGCAATACAGATTCGGCGGTTCGAGCTTCCTGCCTTCGGGCGACGCCGGCACGATCGCCATCGACGTGCGCACGCCGTCGTCGACCAGCCTGGAGTACGCCCGGCTGAAACTCGAAGCCGCCGCGGTTCTGGCGCGCTCGCTGCCCGAGACCAAGGCCACCAACAGCCAGGTCCGTGCCGGTGGCGGCCGGATCTACGTCGATATCGGCAAGAGCACACAGCGCAAGCGCTCGTCGGTCGAACTGGCCAAGGAGCTGCGCGCACTGACGGCGCGGCTGGTCGGTGCCGAATATGTGGTGCTCGACGACCTGAACAATGGCGCGCAGAAGCCGGTGCAGATCCGCTTCACCGGCACCGATTCGCGCAAGCTGCTGGAACTCACGAACCAGTTCATGGACCAGTTGCGCGCCGTGCCGGGTGCGGTGGACGTCGGCTTGTCCGAGCAGGACCCGCAGGACGAGTTGAAGATCGAGCTCGACCGCAGTCTGGCCAATTCGCTCGGCATCAGCGTCAACGACGCGGCGCAGGCGCTGCGGGTGGCCTTTGCGGGTGTCGAGGTCGGCGACTGGATCGACCCGGCCGGGGAAACACGCGACGTCGCGGTGCGGCTGCACCCGAATGACCGCGTCGATGCGTCGAACATCGAACGCCTGCCGATCACGGTGAGTGGCAGCAACCAGATGGTGCCGCTTGAGCAGATTGCCACCGTCAGCATGGGCAAGGGTCCGTCGCAGATCAACCACAGCGACGGCAAGCGCCAGATCTCGGTGGCTGCCAACGCCCAGGGCCGTTCGCCCGGCGAGGTGACGGCCGATGCGATGAAGCTGGCCCGGGCGATGGACTTCCCGCCGGGCTACGGCCTGGAGCTGGCGGGTGCCTCGCGCGACCAGCAGCAGGTGTTCGGCGCGATGGCCACCGCGCTGGCGATGGGCGTGGCGTTGATGTACCTGATCCTCGTCATCCAGTTCGGCAGCTTCACGGCGCCGCTGGCAGTGATGCTGTCGTTGCCGCTGTCGCTGATCGGCGTGGTGATCGCGCTGCTGCTGACCGGTGGCACGCTAAACCTGATGAGCTTCATCGGCGTGATCATGCTGATGGGCCTGGTGGCGAAAAACGCCATCCTGCTGCTGGATGCAGCGCGGGTGCTGGAAGCTGAAGGCGTGGACCGCGAGGAAGCACTGATGGCCGCCGGCCGCAAGCGCCTGCGGCCGATCCTGATGACGACGTTGGCACTGATTGCGGGCATGTTGCCGGTGGCGGTGGGCATCGGCGAGGGCGGTGAGTTCTACCGGCCGATGGCGGTGGCCATCATCGGCGGCACCATCACTTCGACCTTTCTGACGCTGCTGGTGATCCCGAGCTTCTACGACAGCATCGAGCTGTCGCGCGACCGCATGATCGCCAAGTACAAGCGGCGCGAGTCGCGCATGCCGGCGCTGTTCGCCTTCGTGCTGACCTTCGGGGAAGCGATCGTCACGCTGATCGGGCTGCGTGCGTTGTGGCGGTTGTTGTTGCGGCTGGTCGGCCGGGTGCGCAACGGCAAGGGCGGTGGCCGCGGTGGTTTGCCGCAGCCGGCCTCAGCGGCGGGTGATGACTGAAGCGTTGACGACCGCGATCGAGCGCATCGCGCGGGCCGCGGGGGAGCACATCCTGCTCATCTACGGCCGCGACTTCGCGGTCCGCACCAAGGCCGACGAATCGTTCCTGACCGAGGCCGACGAGGCCGCCGAGGCGCTGATCACGCCGGCGCTGCAAGCCCTGCTGCCGGGCGTGCCGGTCGTGGCCGAAGAGGCGATGTCGCGTGGCGGTGAAGCGGCCGTCGGCGAACGCTTCTGGCTCGTCGACCCGCTCGACGGTACGCGCGAGTTCGTCGCACGCAACGGCGAGTTCACGGTCAACATCGCACTCATCGAACACGGCCAGCCGGTGCTGGGCGTGGTGCTGGCGCCGGCGCTGGGCCGGTTGTATGCGGGGCTCGTCGGCGTCGGCGCGTGGGTGGAAGAGGGCAGCGCCCGCCGGGCGATCCGCTGCCGTGACCTGCCGGCCGAAGGCGCGACCGTCGTCGCCAGCCGTGCGCACGGTGATGCGCCGGCATTGGCCGCCTGGTTGAAAGGGCAGCACGTCGCATGCTGCACGAATGCCGGTTCGGCGCTGAAGTTCGGCTTGGTGGCGGCCGGCGTTGCCGACCTCTACCCGCGTTTCGGCCGCACGATGGAGTGGGACACGGCTGCCGGCCACGCGCTGCTGCGTGCCGCCGGCGGCGATGTGCTCACGCTGGACGGCCGCCCGCTCACCTATGCCAAGCCCGGTTTCGAGAACCCCGACTTCGTCGCAGGGAAAACCGGCACGAAGGCCGTTTTCCGCACTGCCTAGAATTTACGCACTGCGTCATTCACACGCAGACACAGGAAACGCCCGCATGCCCACCACTCGCCGTGCCAAGGCCCTGGCAGTCGCTGCGGCTTCCAAACCGACGTCATCGGCGCCGGCAGCGGCTGCGCCAGCGCCCGCACCGAAGGCCGCCTTGCGCACGCTGAAGAAGTACCCCAACCGCCGCCTGTACGACACCGAAAGCAGCAGCTACATCACGCTGGCCGACGTCAAGCGCATGGTTCTGGAGGGCACCGAATTCGAAGTCCGCGACGCCAAGACCGGCGAAGACCTGACGCGCAGCATCCTGTTGCAGATCATTCTTGAAGAAGAGAGCGGCGGCCTGCCGATGTTCAGCCAGCAGACGCTGGCGCAGATCATCCGGCTTTACGGCCATGCAATGCAGGGCGTGATGGGCACCCTGCTCGAAAAGAACATGGGCGCATTCGCCGAGTTGCAGGCCCAGTTCATCGGCCAGGGCAAAGGGCTCTACGACCCGAAGCACCTGAGCCCCGAAACGTGGAGCGCCTTCCTCGGTGGCCAGACGCCAGTGCTGCAGAACCTGATGGGCAACTACGTGGAGCAGAGCCGCGCGATGTTCGAGCAGATGCAGAAAGCCGGTTCGATGTTCGCGCCGCTGGCGTCCGGCCCCGGCTTCGGCCCGCTGAAGAAGTGAAGGCGCCGACCGTCGGGTTTGTCTCCCTCGGCTGCCCCAAGGCACTGACCGATTCGGAGCTGATCCTCACCCAGTTGCGCGCCGAGGGCTACGAGACCAGCAAGACCTTCGCCGGCGCCGACCTCGTCATCGTCAACACCTGCGGCTTCATCGACGACGCGGTCCGCGAAAGCCTGGACACGATCGGTGAGGCCTTGGCCGAAAACGGCAAGGTCATCGTCACCGGTTGCCTCGGCGCCAAGGCCGGCACGGGCGGCAGTGGCAGCAACCTGGTGCGGGAGATTCACCCCAAGGTGTTGGCCGTGACAGGCCCGCATGCCACGCAGGAGGTGATGGACGCGGTGCACCTCCACGTGCCGAAGCCGCACGACCCGTTCATCGATCTCGTTCCCGCTGCGGGCGTGAAGCTGACGCCCAGGCACTACGCCTATCTGAAGATCAGCGAAGGCTGCAACCACCGCTGCACCTTCTGCATCATCCCCAGCATGCGCGGCGACCTGGTGTCGCGCCCAATCGGCGACGTGCTGAACGAAGCGCGTGCGTTGTTCGACAGCGGCGTGAAAGAGCTGCTCGTCATCAGCCAGGACACCAGCGCCTACGGCGTGGACGTGAAGTACCGCACCGGCTTCTGGGACGGCAAACCCGTCAAGACGCGGATGTTCGAGCTGTGCGAGAAGCTGGCCGAGATTGCCGAACCGCACGGTGCGTGGGTGCGGCTGCACTACGTCTACCCGTACCCGCACGTCGACGAGTTGTTGCCGATGATGGCTTCAGGCCGCGTGCTGCCGTATCTGGACGTGCCGTTCCAGCACGCACACCCCGATGTGCTCAAGCGCATGAAGCGGCCGGCGAGTGGCGAGCGCAATCTGGAGCGGCTGGCAGCCTGGCGCGAAAAGTGTCCGCAGCTGGTGGTGCGGTCGACGTTCATTGCCGGTTTCCCGGGCGAGACCGAAGCCGAGTTCGAGACCCTGCTGGACTTCATGCGCGAAGCGCGCATCGACCGCGCGGGGTGCTTCGCCTATTCGCCCGTCGACGGCGCGACCGCCAACGAGTTGCCGGGTGCCTTGCCGCAAGACGTGCGCGAAGAGCGCAAGGCGCGTTTCATGGCGGTCGCCGAGGAAGTCTCGGCCGCCAAGTTGCGCGAACGTGTGGGCGCGACGATGCAGGTGCTGGTGGACGGCGCCAGCGCGTTGGGCCGCAAGGGTGGCCGTGGCCGCAGCTATGCCGACGCGCCCGAGATCGACGGCACCGTCCGGCTGCTGCCGCCGGAGAAGGCCAGCAAGACCTACAAGGTCGGCGATTTCACGCGCGTGCGCATCGTCGGCACCGAAGGCCATGACCTGATCGGCCTGCCGATCTGAATGCACTGCGCATGCCGACGATGAAGACCGAAACCCAGCTGATCCACCACGCCTACCAGCCCCCAACTGGGTTCGAGGCACCGCAGGCTGGCGTGCACAAGGCCTCGACGGTGATCTTCAAGAACACCGCCGCACTGCGTGTGCGCGACTGGAAGCACAAGACCGGCTACACGTACGGACTCCACGGCACGCCGACGACCTTTCTTCTGGAGGAGCGCATCGCCACGCTGGAAGGCGGTACCCACTGCCTGCTGGTGCCCAGTGGATTGGCGGCAGTCACCGTGGTCGACATCGCGCTGCTGTCGTCCGGCGGCGAGGTGCTGTTGCCCGACAACGTCTACGGCCCCAGCCGCGAATTCGCGCGGCAGGAACTGGCGCGTTGGGGCATCACGCACCGCCACTACGACCCGATGGACCCGGCGGCGCTGGCCGCCATGCTTCGACCCGAGACGCAGCTGGTCTGGCTCGAAGCACCCGGCTCGGTGACGATGGAGTTCCCCGACCTGCTGGGCTTGATCCGCGTCTGCCGGGAGCGCGGCGTGACGACGGCGCTCGACAACACCTGGGGCGCGGGCCTGGCCTTCAACGGCTTCGCGCTCGGCATTGACGTCGTGGTGCAGGCGCTGACGAAGTACCCCTCGGGTGGCGGCGACGTGCTGATGGGCTCGATCGTCACGCGCGACGAGGCGCTCCACCATCGCATCAAGCTGGCGCACATGCGGCTGGGTGTGGGCGTGGCCGGCAACGACGCGGAGGCGGTGCTTCGGTCATTGCCGTCGCTGGTACTGCGCTATGGCGCGTCGGACGCTGCCGGCCGTGAGCTGGCGCGCTGGATGCAGCAACGCAGCGAAGTGGCTCGGGTGTTGCACCCGGCTTTCGAGGGCTCGCCCGGTCACGCGCATTGGCGTGCGACGACGACGCTGGCAGCGGGGCTGTTCTCGGTGGTGTTCGAACCACGGTTCAGTGCGGCGCAGGTCGATGCCTTTGTCGATGGGTTGAGGCTGTTCCGCATCGGCTACTCGTGGGCCGGACCGGTGTCGCTGGTGGTGCCGTATGACTTGAACGCGATGCGGCAACCGCCGCCCTACGAAGGCACACTGGTGCGATTTTCGATCGGGTTGGAGGCGGTTGAGGATTTGCTGGCTGATCTTGAGGAGGCGTTGACGGCTCTTCCGTCGGGTTGAGCGTCCGCGCATCGCGACAGGCGGGCGGTGCCCGGCGGGTCGGCGAGATCGGACGGCCCTTCGCTTCGCTGCGCTACGGCTGCCCTGCGGCCCTGGCGCCTGCAAGCGCCAGGGCCGCAGGGCAGCCGTAGCGCAGCGAAGGCCGTCCACGCCCGAGCGCCTCAGCCCGCTCGCCCGAGCCCGCCTTTGCTGCTCGGACGTGACGCGACACGACAAAGCACTCAACTCTTCGCCGGCGAAGAAACCTTGTGCCGCATCAGCTGCCCCTTCTCGCGTTCCCAATCGCGCTTCTTCTCGGCGTTGCGCTTGTCGTGTTCCGCCTTGCCCTTGGCCAGCGCAATGTCGGCCTTCACGCGCCCGCCCTTGTAGTGCAGGTTCAAGGGCACGAGCGTGAAGCCCTTCTGTTCGACCTTGCCGATTAGCCGCTTGATCTCGTCCTTCTTCATCAGCAGCTTCTTGGTGCGGTCAGCCTGCGGCGAGACATGGGTGGACGCCTCGCGCAGCGCGTTGATGCGGCAGCCGATGAGAAAGAGCTCGCCGCCGCGGATCAGCACGTAGCCGTCGGTCAGCTGCACCTGCCCGGCGCGAACGGCCTTGACCTCCCAGCCTTCGAGCACCATGCCGGCCTCGTACTGTTCTTCGATGTGGTATTCGTACCGGGCGCGCCTGTTTTCAGCGATGGGGGCCATGGGGTGACTTCTACAATTTGCGGATTCTATGAAGCACGTGCGCAAGTCGGTCCTGCTCTGGTACTCGTCGCACGAGATGTACCAGCTGGTGACCGGTATCGAGCAGTACCCAGCATTCCTGCCCTGGTGTGACAAGGCCGACGTGCTGGAGCACCATGCCGACGGCTTGACGGCACGCCTGGGCTTGGCGTATCTGGGGGTGAAACACGCCTTCACCACCCGCAATGTGCATGTGAAGGACAGCTCGGTGACGGTGAGTCTGGTCGACGGGCCGTTCTCGTTGCTCGACGGCACGTGGCTGTTCAAACCGCTGGCGCGGCCCGGTAGCGATCAGTCGGCCTGCAAGATCGAGTTCGACCTGCGCTACGCCTTCGCCAGCCCGGCGCTCGAGCTCGTCGTCAGCCCCGTGTTCGACAAGATCGCCGCCACTTTCGTCGACAGCTTCGTGCGCCGAGCCGAAGCCGTGCACGGCGTGCGCTGAGATGCCGGCCGTCGAGGTCATCTACTGTCCGCAGCCTGGCCAGACCGACAGCGTGGCATTGACGCTGCCCGACGGCGCCACGCTGCGTGATGCGCTGGTCGCCAGCGGTTTGATGCCGCGACACGGGCTGTCGATCGAGTCCGCGCGTCTGGGCGTGTGGTGTCGCGAGAAGCCGCTAAACAGCGTGCTGCGTGAACGTGACCGGGTCGAGATCTATCGGCCCTTGACCGTCGATCCGAAGGAAGCGCGCCGCCAGCGCTTCCGCCGTGACCGCCCGCCGCGCAAGGAGCCGGTGGTCGGGCGCTGAACCCGGCTGATGGCTCCGACTGCTACTTGCAGTCGGAAGCGATGACGCCGCGCGCGCGGCGCAGTTCTTCGGCACGGCCGGTGTCGTCGAGCACCTCGCGCTCGCCCTTGTCGTTGATGCGCGCCATGCGCTGGCCGCTGTCGAGCGTGGCGACCTGGTTGCGTGCGCGCTTGCAGTTCTCGGCCTTGGCCTGGGCGTTCTTCTCTTCTTCAGCCCTGGTCTTGGCCGCCTGTTCCTGCTCGGCCGCCTTCTTGCGCGCTTCGACCTGGGTTTCGAGCGCCGTCTTCGGCCCGGCGGGTGTGGCCGGCGCCGATGCTGATGCTGATGCAGAGGCTGCTGCGGCGGCTGCCGCGACGGCGGCTCCATTCGGCGCCGCACTGCGGCGTTCGACCGGGCGCCTGATGATGTCCTTGTCGGGAATGTCCTTCGGCGGTGGGCGGTCGCTGGCGGTGACCTGCCCCGACTTGTCGCGCCATGCCCATTGCGCCTGGGCGGCGGTTACCGCGGCCAGCAGGCACAGAAGGGCGACAAGAGCCGGCCGCACCACCGCAAATCGGGTCTGGACATGCATGGCCGGAAGTGTAGTTCTGAGCTGCCGGCCACGTGTTGCGGAGTCGGTCACAAGGCGTGTCGGCGCGTGTCGGCGCGTGGCGGCGGGCGGCCGCGTGGCACCCCCTCGCTACAATCTGTTTTTGCGTCTGGAGCTTCACGGCATGCGCCTACTCGGCAAAGCGCTCACCTTCGACGACGTGTTGTTGGTGCCGGCCTTCTCCCGGGTGTTGCCGCGCGACACCGACCTTTCCACCGATCTCACCCGCCGCATCCGGCTGAACCTGCCGCTGGTTTCCGCGGCGATGGACACGGTGACCGAAGCGCGCCTGGCTATCGCCATCGCGCAAGAGGGCGGTATCGGCATCGTGCACAAGAACCTGACGCCCAAACAGCAGGCGGCCGAGGTGGCGCGGGTCAAGCGCTACGAGAGCGGCGTGCTGCGCGACCCGATCACCGTCACGCCAGACATGCCGGTGCGAGCGGTGGTGGCATTGAGCAAGCAGCACGGCGTCAGCGGCTTTCCGGTGCTGCAGGGCAAGGTGGTCGTCGGCATCGTCACCAATCGCGATGTGCGCTTCGAAACGCGCCTGGACATTCCTGTCAGCGAAATCATGACGCCGCGCGAGCGGCTGGTCTGGGTGCGCGAAGGGGCGGCGCTCGAAGAAGGCAAGGCGCTGATGCACCGCCATCGCCTGGAGCGCGTGCTGGTCGTCAACGACAATTTCGAACTGCGCGGGCTGATGACGGTCAAGGACATCACCAAGCAGACCGACTTTCCCAACGCCGCGCGCGATGCGCAAGGCAAGCTCCGGGTGGGTGCCGCGGTGGGCGTGGCCGAAGGGACCGAGGAGCGGGTCGAGTTGCTGGTGCGCGCCGGCGTCGATGTGCTGGTGGTGGACACCGCGCACGGCCACAGCGGCGGCGTCATCGACCGCGTGCGCTGGATCAAGCAGCACTACCCGCAGGTCGATGTGATCGGCGGCAACATCGCCACGGGGGCTGCCGCCAAGGCGCTGGCCGATGCGGGCGCCGATGCCGTCAAGGTCGGCATCGGGCCGGGCTCAATCTGCACCACGCGCATCGTCGCCGGCGTCGGTGTGCCGCAGATCATGGCCGTGGACAGCGTGGCCACAGCGCTGCGTGGCAGCGGCGTGCCGCTGATCGCCGACGGCGGTGTGCGCTACTCGGGCGACATCGCCAAGGCCATCGCAGCCGGCGCCAGCACGGTGATGATGGGCGGCGTGTTCGCCGGCACCGAAGAAGCGCCGGGCGAGACGATCCTCTACCAGGGCCGAACCTACAAGAGCTACCGCGGCATGGGCAGCATGGGCGCGATGCAGCAGGGCAGCGCCGACCGCTATTTCCAGAGCGTCGACGCCGAAGCCGCGAGCAACGCCAACACCGCCAAGCTGGTGCCCGAAGGCATCGAAGGCCAGGTGCCGTACAAGGGCTCGGCGGTCTCGATCATCTTCCAGATGGCGGGTGGCCTGCGTGCGTCGATGCACTACTGCGGCTGCGCCAGCATCGCCGACATGCAGCACAACGCCGAGTTCGTCGAGATCACTTCGGCTGGCATCCGCGAAAGCCACGTGCACGACGTACGCATCACCAAAGAAGCGCCGAACTACCGGATGGAGTGAGACGGCCCGCTCCGGCGGCCGTACACCGACCTTGTGATCCCATTGCCCACACCCGCGGCGGCCAACCCGGCCGCTATGCGCTTCATCCTCATCACGGTGCTGATCGACATGCTGTCGATCGGCCTCATCGTGCCTGTGCTGCCGGCGTTGGTTGGCAAGTTCACGGCCAGCCCCGGCGAACAGGCGCACTGGGTCGGGGTGCTGTTCGTAGCCTTCAGCCTTATGAGCTTTTTCAGCGCGCCGATCCTGGCGGCGCTGTCAGACCGCTACGGTCGCCGGCCGCTGCTGCTGATCGGCTTCTGCGGGCTGGCGCTGAACTTCTTCGTCACCGCGCTCGCCACCAGCCTGTGGATGCTGGTGCTGTCGCGCTTGATCGGCGGCGGCATGCAGGCCAACGCGGCCGTCGCGCAGGCCTACGTCGCCGACATCACGCCACCCGAAGAACGGACCAAACGTTTCGGCCTGCTGGGCGCCATGTTCGGCATCGGTTTCATCCTTGGCCCGGCCATGGGCGGTTTGCTCGGCGGTATCGACCTGCACCTGCCGTTCTTCGTTGCCGGCACGTTGGCGCTGCTGAACCTGGTCTACGGCTACTTCGTCTTGCCCGAGTCGTTGCCGCTGGACAAGCGCCGCCCGGTGCGCTGGTCGCAGACCAATCCGTTCACGGCGCTGAAGAACCTGGCGCAGCTGAAAGGCGTGGGCCTGCTGGTCGGCGTGCTGGCGTTGTCGGGGCTGGCGCAGTTCACGCTGTACACGGTGTGGGTGCTGTATGGCAGCTACCGTTTCGGCTGGGGGCCGGTGGAGAACGGGTGGTCGTTGTTCGCGGTGGGCGTGGTCTCGGCGCTGGTGCAGGGCGTGCTGCTGAGCCGCTTCATGGGCTTCTTCGGGCGCGAACGCATGGCCTTGTATGGCCTGACTTCGTCGGCGCTGGCCTACCTGTGCTGGGGCCTGGCGACCGAGCCGTGGGTGATGTACGCCGTGATCTTCACCAACCTGCTCGGCGGCACGGTGGCGGCCACGTTGCAGGGCATCGTCTCCAGCGCCGCCGACCCGCGAAAGCAGGGCGAGACGATGGGCGCGATCAGCGGCTTGTCCAGCCTGACGGCCGTCATCGGGCCGGTGCTGGCCGCACCGCTGATGGGCATGGTCTCGCACCTGCCGCGCGACGACTGGCGCGTCGGCATGCCGTTCTACTTCGGTGCGGTGCTGCTGGTGCTGGCCGTGCTGTTGGCGTGGCTGCATTTCCGCCGTTCGCCCGTCGTGATGACGGCACCCTCGACATGACTCACGACCGCGTACTCATCCTCGACTTCGGCTCGCAAGTCACGCAGCTCATCGCACGCCGCGTGCGCGAGGCGCATGTCTATTGCGAGATCCACCCCAACGACGTCAGCGATGCGTTCGTGCGCGAGTTCGCGCCGAAGGCGGTGATCCTCTCCGGCAGCCATGCCAGCACGTACGAAGAAGACGACCTGCGTGCGCCCGCCGCGGTGTTCGAACTCGGCGTGCCGGTGCTTGGCATCTGCTACGGCATGTTCACGATGGCGGTGCAGCAGGGCGGTCAGGTCGAAGCCGCGAGCCATCGCGAGTTCGGTTATGCCGAGGTGCGCGCGCACGGCCATACCCGGCTGCTCGACGGCATCGAGGATTTTGCCACCGCCGAGGGCCACGGCATGCTGAAGGTCTGGATG